>ERZ795046.336-NODE-336-length-58957-cov-6.003277_pt1 | contig 58957 bp, 55 predicted proteins | sample MGYA00375130_ERZ795046 | MGnify/ENA primary metagenome ERZ795046 (study PRJEB30175, sample SAMN05720202) | activated sludge metagenome | isolation source: anaerobic digester from wastewater treatment plant | place: Japan | collected 2015-05-15 ... | reverse complement strand
TTCTTCTACTTGGGAAGAGATATCTGTGGCTTTAACGGCGTTCATTACTCGGGTGTCAAGTTTGTGTCATGTGGGTTTCATTCTTTTCTTTTTTAGTTACAAATTTTTCTTCCCACAAAACCCATAAAGCAAAAATTACAGCATAAAATAAGTATTTGAAAAAATATTCGTGCAAAAAAGTAAACCAAGAAGAGTGTTGCTGAACAAGAGCCGTTATTGCGGCGATTCTGAAAATATTAAACACATAAACCACAGCCAGTCCGAGCGGGATGAACCACAATTTTTTTCTCATCGGCCCACAATAAAAAGCTATGATACAGAAAAAAATATAAGCCTGTTTCAGGCCGGTACACGACCATACAATTTGGATACCGAAGCCATTTTCCTGTTTCAGAACGTTATTGGCAAAAAGCTGAATATGAAATCCTAAAAAATTTAAAACGCTTGCAGTAGTTTGAGCAACATGGTTGGCCATAAATTGAAATGGCGCCGAAATATCATTCCCCAAAAACGTAACCTGACGGTTTGAATCATCACCCCGTACCAGTAATTTCCATACAAAATGACAAATTAGCAAAATAACAACAAAATAAATTACACCGTTGTAAGGAGTCAAATTTTTTTTTATTCTGGAAAGCTCCTTTTTCATGATATTCTTAAAAAGTATTGGTAACTCTTGCAAACGGTACATCGTCAAAGGAACTGAAATCGTGATCGAGATACTTGAAATAACCGGTCATGGCAATCATGGCAGCATTGTCGGTAGTAAAAGCAAAAGGAGGAATAAAAACTTCATAACCATCAAAAGTTGCCAAATCGTTAAAAGCCTGACGCAAGGCTGAATTGGCTGAAACACCTCCAGCCAGTGCAATTTGATGAATGTTGTAATCCTTTGCCGCCTTTTTCAGTTTATTCATCAAAATATCGACAACGGTTGCCTGCAGAGAAGCACACAAATCATTGAGATTTTCCTCAATAAAATTTGAATTTTCCTTCATTTTGTCCCGAAGCAAGTACAAAAAAGAAGTTTTTAAACCACTAAAACTGTAGCTGTAGCCTTCAATTTGCGGTTTATTCAGTCTGAAAGCATTTGGATTTCCTTCTTTTGCCAGACGGTCGATATGAGGGCCACCGGGATAAGGCAAACCCATAATTTTTGCACATTTGTCAAAAGCTTCGCCTGCGGCGTCATCAATGGTCTGGCCGATAACGGTCATGTCGTTATAAGCTTTTACCAGAACAATTTGAGAATTTCCTCCCGAAACAAGCAGGCACAAAAAAGGGAATTGAGGTTGCGGTGAGTTGTCGTTTTCATCTTTTCTGATAAAATGAGCCAAAACGTGTGCCTGCAAATGATTCACGTCAATAATGGGAATGCTGAGTGCCTGTGCAAAACCTTTTGCAAAAGAAGTTCCCACAAGCAGTGAGCCTAATAAACCCGGTCCTCGCGTAAAAGCTACAGCACTTAATTGTTTTTTGTCGATGTCAGCTTGTCTTAATGCTTCCTGAACGGTAGGAATAATATTTTGCTGATGCGCACGAGATGCCAATTCCGGAACTACTCCTCCAAATTTGGCGTGAACCGACTGATTGGCAATAACATTTGAAAGCATGACTCCATCGCGCAAAACGGCTGCCGAAGTGTCGTCACAGGAAGATTCGATTCCTAATATAATAATGGGGTTCATAAAAATTCATTTTTTAATAAAAAACAACATTCTCAATCAGAAATAGTACGCTTGAATTTTATAAAAAAATAAGGGTTGTTCTACTTTTTTGATTCAGAAAATCATAAATAATTTTTTTATTTTTGTAAAATAAAATTCAAAGGTATAAAAAAATCAGTTAAAATAGCAGGTTATACAATTGGAGGAATTATTTTATTCCTTGCAATTTTACTTATTTTGTTGCAAAACAGCAGAATACAAAATTCTATTGCGCAAACCCTCGTTCGACAACTTTCAGAAAAATTGCAAACTAAAGTTGAAATCGGTAAGATACATTACAAGCTTTTCAATACCATTGCCATTGATGACGTTTACTTGGAGGATCAGCAACAAGACACACTTTTGTATGTAAAAAGCATGGATGCACATTTTAATCTATGGAAATTTTTTCGTGGAAAATATCAATTTCGTTCCATTGATTTAGATCAACTTTATGGGAATATTGCTATTGATAAGGCTGGCAAAACAAATTTTGACTTTATTGTTCAGGCTTTCAAAAAACCACAAGGTTCTAAGCCGGCAAATATAGAATTTCAAATTACCCGATTCAAATTAAAAAATTCTTCCTTTCGTTTCGTCGATGCACGCCAAAATCAGGGCAACTCGCAGACATTTAATCCCAAGCATCTTTATCTTACCAATATTAATTCCGATATTCATTTGGATATTTTTCACAAAGATACCATTAAGGCAAGCATCAACCACTTGAGCGCACACGAAGCTTCAGGCTTGACATTAAAGGACTTACGGACAAAATTCTCAGTTTCAAATAAAAACATCGATATTCCCTATTTCGATTTATGGATGCCCAAGTCTAAAATTCATTTTGACAGTATTCGCGTCGATTATGCTACATTTTCCGATTTGAAAAATCTGAATGAGAATGTGAAATTGAAAATTCCACTTCGATCTTCTTACTTTACCTTTTCTGATTTCGCTGCATTTGTCCCTGCCTTTGCCAACTTAAATACCAAAATGGATGCAGAAATTGAAATCGATGGCAGAATTTCAAGTCTGAAATTCAACCAAATTCGATTAAAATTTGGGAATTCCTTTTTACTGAATGCCAAAGCCGATTTTACCGGTTTACCCAATATGGATGAAACTTTTATTTACGCCAACATCAATGATTTGCATTTCGAAAAAAACGATTTGCAGGATTTTGTTGCCGGACTAACAAAAAAACCATTTGTGCTGCCAAAAGAGTTGAATCAACTGGGAATGGTCAGATACAACGGCAATATTTCCGGATTTCTAAACAACCTGGTAGCCTATGGTAAACTGAGATCGAATGTGGGTACGATAGCTACGGATATCCTGCTGCAATACAATACCAAGTCTCAGTATTTGGCTTACAATGGCACCATTAAGTCGGACAACATTCAATTGAATAAAATTCTGAGCAACAATCAGTTTGGACTTTTTTCATTTAATTTTAACACCAAAGGAGAAAAACAGGCCAATAAAAATTTTCAGGGAACTATTGAAGCTGATATTCCCGAATTTCAATGGAATGGTTATTCCTACCGCGATATGAAATTAAAAGGAAATTACGATGGAAGTGGATTTGATGGCACATTTGACGTGGCCGACGAAAATATCGATGCTCATTTTACCGGAATTGTCGATATGACAAAACGTTTACCTGTATTCGATTTCAGCCTAAATTTGGCCAAAGCCAATTTGAATGCGTTGAAACTGACAACTAAGTATTCCAATGCCAATTTGTCCTTCAATGCAAGAACCAATATGATAGGAAATTCACCGGACAATCTCAACGGATTCGTTTTATTCGACAAGATAGCTTTCACCAACCGAAATCGAACACTCAATGCCGGCAAAATTCAATTCGTTTCGCGCACGAAGAACGATGAAACCTATTTTTTAATTTCTTCCGACTACGTGAATGGAAGTATTTCGGGAAATTTTATTTACAGCTCATTAGATCAAACTTTTAAAAGATTGGCATATCATTATTTACCTGCCTTGTCGAACAAAATTCCACACGAAAATTCACATCCAAATTTTATCAATGTTGATTTGAAAATTTCTGATACAGGTGAACTGACCGATATTTTGGAACTTCCATGGCAATTGAAAGGCAATTCATATATTAAAGGATATTATGACGAAAAAAATTATAAAATTGACTTCACTTCAAATTTTCCTTATTTCAAATTTGGAAAAAGGGAATTTGAAAACATATTTTTATCACTTCAGAATGAGGAAGATAAATTATCATTTATTACCCGCGCACAAATGGATGGAAAAAACAAGCCCATGCACTTTTATATCAATGCAACAGCATCGGACAATTCTGTCAATACTTTGTTGGGCTGGCAAAATTCCGATTCAATTACCAATGCAGGAGAATTTAAAACACTGACAAAATTTGCAGCAACCGATGGAAAAATCAATGCACAAATCTCTGTTCTTCCAAGTCAGATTATTCTTATGGATTCCGTTTTAAATATTTTCCCATCTGTTGTAAAATACAATTCTGATGGTTCGCTTCAAGTAAATAATTTCAAAATGGAGGGCAGCAGTCAATTCCTTCATGTTAACGGCATTGCTTCAAAAAGTGAAAAAGACAGTTTGCAGTTTACCATGAACAATTTGGATTTGTATTTTATCATGAACGATTTGGTAAAACTCAAGGATCCGTCGCTGGGAGGATATTTTACGGGCAATGCAACCATGTACAGCGCATTTCAGCAACCTTTTTTCGAAGCTAAATTATTGGTAAAGGATTTTTCCATGAACCAATCGGTTTTGGGAGATGTGAATTTGTATTCCTATTGGGACAAAGAAAAAAAAGAAGTGGTTTCAAATGCTCATGTCTTAAACAACAAGGATACGGTAGCCTACATTGACGGCGTTTATGTGCCGGGAAAAGATTCCATTGATTTCGTGTATGACATGCATCACCTCAATATGGGAATGTTGAAACGATATTTTGGTGATGTGGTTCAAAATGTTAGAGGATTTGCAACGGGCAAACTTCGGATGTTTGGACCGACAAAAAAAATGCGGTTTGATGGAGATTTGTATGTGGCCGAAGGACAATTAAAAATGGCACTAACGCAAACAACCTATTTTTTTAACGATACCATTCGTATGAGGCCTACTTCTGTCGAGTTCAATAATATAAAGATGTATGATGAAGAAGGAAATGAAGGCTTACTTGATGGAATAATGAAACATACAGGAATGTTTGGCGACCTGAAGTATGACGTAATGATTCGCTCCAATAATATTTTGGCATTGAATACCCATGCCAACGCCAATGAAATATTCTACGGAAAAGCTTATGCAGGAGGTACGGTTCATGTTTTTGGTGATGTGAATGTTACCAATGTTTGGGTGGACATGGTTTCACGGCCAGGTTCCAAATGCTATGTAACTATGCCCGGCTCTTCAACTGCTGCCGACAACAGTTTTGTTCTCTTTGTCAACAAAAATGACACAATAAAGACCCAGCCGGACGAGCAAAAAGGGAAAAAACTGCCAGGTAATACATACAATACAAAGGTTAATCTTCAGATAGGCATTACGCCCGATGCTGAAATTCAATTTATTATCGATCCGAAAGCCGGCGATATGCTTGTTGGAAAAGGAACAGGAAATCTGCGCTTTGAATTTGATACCTATTCCGACATAAAACTCTTTGGCACTTACACCATCGAAAAAGGAAACTATCTTTTTACACTTCAAAATGTGATTCGAAAAGAATTTAAAATTGATGAAGGAAGTACGCTGACTTGGACCGGCGATCTTTATAATGCGCAGGTAAAAATAAAGGGAATTTATTCTTTGATGGCTTCTCTGCGGGATTTAATGGATGAATCTCAATTGAGTTCGTTGCCTCGAACCACTGTGCCGGTAAATTGTATATTGTTGTTAAGTGGGAATTTGATGAAACCCAATGTAGAATTTGATATTGATTTGCCCTCGAGCGACGAAAGTGTAAAACAGATGGTAAAAAGCATCATCAGCACCAACGAAATGATGGCGCGACAAATTATTTATTTGCTCATTTTCAACAAATTTTACAACCCTTATCTGCAGTCGGCTGCTAACGCTCCCGTTGGAATTGGTTCCAGCGAAGCCGTATCATTGGTTGTCAGTACTTTAAGTGCACAAATGAATAATTGGCTGGCTCAAATGATCAACAGCAACATTATTTCCATTGGATTCGATTACCGTCAAACAGATCAGTTGAGCAGTGATGTTCAGGCTCAATTTCTTATTCAGCCAAATAACCGGCTAATTATCAACGGAAATTTGGGTTATCGAAATGATAATGTAAATTTGAGCAACAATACCAATAAATTTATTGGCGACATTGACGTTGAATGGTTACTCACGGAAGGTGGTAAATTCAGATTAAAAGCCTACAACCACACCATTGACCGCTATCAACTTCGGTCGGCAAAGAATACGCAAGGAATAGGATTGATATATAAAGAAAATTTTTCAAATTTTGACGAATTGTTCCGTTATTATTGGAACATTCTCACTTTTAAAAAGAAAAACAATGAAGCTGATCAATAATTTTTTTACGGTGATTTTTTTCTTTTTGTGTGCAAAAATTTCGGCACAAGGCATCGATAAGTTGTATGTCGGCATGCCGGATGCTCTTCATCCGACTTTGACGTCGCAACAACGGCTCGAACTTATCGAATACGCCAAAGCCGGACAAAACGATACCACCCTCAATCGCTATAAAAAACCGGTTTTTCTGTTAAAACTCGATACGCTTCATCAACACTTAATGGTGAAAAATTCGGGTTCAACATCTTTTGAAATGAAGGTTTTGGATGCCAACTCAAACGAACCGATGATTGCCATTATCCGCACAGTTTGTGCACCAATATGTCATTCTTTGATTGAATTCTATGATTTTAAATGGAATCGCCTTCCTGTAACTTTCCCTTATCCTCAGGCCACAGATTGGCTCGATTTGGAAAAAGCCCAAAAAACTGAAGAAGGGGTTGAAACGTTTCAAAAAATCTTGAAATATACTTTTGTTTCGCTCAGTTTTCAGGAGGAAGGACAAATTGTAATGGCTTTCAACAACAGCATCGATTTTTTGAGCGACGAAGATAAAAAACTCGTTTTTCCCTGCATGAATACGGCACCTTTGCTGTTTCAATGGAGCGATTTAAAATGGATAAGGGAAAAATAAAAAAGGCCTCAAAAAATTTTTCTGAAGCCTTTTTACACAACATTATTATGAAAAAAATTACTTTTGAGTTTTTTTCTTCTCCAAACTTTTAGCGTAGCGATTCATGAATTTATCAACACGACCGGCACTGTCAACTAATTTGGCTTTACCCGTAAAATAAGGGTGCGAAGAACTGGAAATTTCCAATTTAACCAATGGATAAGTAACGCCATCAATTTCTATGGTTTCCTTAGTATTAATGGTCGACCGAGTGATAAATGTGTCGCCATTCGATAAGTCTTTAAATACTACCGGACGATAATTGGTAGGATGAATTCCGCTTTTCATATCTGTCTTAAATGTTTGTATTTTCTTTTGAGTTTGCAAAGATACGATTTTTTTCTGAATCAACAAAGAGTTTTCTCTTTTTTCTTTTTCCCCTTCGATTAAAAAATTTATTCTTTTGATTTTTAAAAAGTTTTTGCCAACTCCTCGGCCTCTTTTATGGCCTTATTGACTATTGCATCAACATCCATCCCGATCACATCAAGGTTAGAAGCTCTGATGGTTGTATAATCCAATACACCAAAAAGTCCCATAATGGTTTTGAGATATTTATCGCACAAATCCCATTCTGCAGCCATTCCTTCGGAATAATCGCCGCCGCTGGTAATAACATTAAGCGCTTTCTTGCCTTGACACAAACCAATTGGGCCATTCTCGCCATATTTAAAAGTGATATTCGGAATACTTACATAATCAATATAAGCTTTTAATATAGCCGGGACCCCCAAATTCCACATAGGTTCAGCAAAAATGTACTTGTCGGCACTTTTAAATTGCAGAGCGTATTTTTTCATTGCATTTTCTGTTTCTTCCACTTCATTGCTCATGTGAATCATGACATCCTCAACTGTTAAAAAATGAATGTCTTCCTTGTACAAATCCAGCGTAATAATTTCGTCCTGAGGATGGTGTTTTTTGTATGCTTCCACAAATTTATCGGCAATCATGAATGTTCTGGATTCGCCCTCAGGTTTAGCATTCGCTTTGATATAAAGAACTTTACTCATAATAAATTTTCCTCCTATTTTTTTGTTGTTAACAAATTCTTATGCCATTGTCGTATTTTCTCTGATTTGACTGCTTTTAGAAAAATTAAAAAAAAGATTCAATTCAGCTGTTTCTATTTACAGCGGGGATGATTTAAGACAAAAATAATAGAATTCTTTCGTTTGTCAAAAAAAATTCGGAATAAGGGAAAAAAATTGTTTCTAAAAATCTCAACCCTATGTATTCAACATTTTAATAAAAACATTTCTTTTGAAAATCAAAAATATTCATTACCTTTGTAACCGCTTTAACAAATAAAATTTATAAACATAAAAAGCTATTAAACAGTATGTTGAATCATTATGAAACCGTTTTCATTTTAACTCCCGTTTTATCTGACCTGCAGATGAAGGAAGCGGTAGAAAAATTTAAAACCATTTTGCAGGAAAATGGTGCAACAATTACCAATGAAGAAAATTGGGGCTTACGCAAGCTGGCCTATCCAATCGAAAAAAAATCCTCAGGTTTTTATTGTTTGCTGCAGTTTGACGCCGAACCGTCCGTAGTGGCAGTTTTGGAAACCAATTATCGCCGTGATGAACGGGTGATTCGTTATTTAACGACTCGTTTGGACAAATATGCCTACGAGTATGCAGAAAAAAGAAAAAATGTAAAATCTAAAGAAGGAAAGGAATAAACTATGGCAACCAACAACAACGAAGAAATAAGATATTTAACTCCTCCTACGGTTGATATCAAAAAGAAAAAATATTGCCGATTCAAAAAGAGTGGTATTAAATATATCGATTACAAGGATCCGGAATTTTTGAAAAAGTTTGTAAACGAGCAGGGAAAAATTCTTCCTCGCCGCATCACCGGCACATCTTTAAAGTATCAACGTAGAGTTGCGCAGGCCATAAAAAGAGCCCGTCATTTAGCGTTGCTTCCCTATGTAACAGACATGTTGAAATAATTTAATCAGGAGGACAAAAAATGGAAGTAATTTTAAAAGAAGATGTAAATAATCTTGGTTATAAAGGAGATATCGTAAAAGTGAAAGATGGTTACGCACGTAATTATCTTATCCCCACAAAAAAAGCCGTTATTGCAACCGATTCGGCAAAGAAAATGCTCGAAGAAGAAAAGAAACAACGTGCTCATAAACTAGAACGCATTAAAAACGAAGCGCTTGAATTGGCAGAAAAGGCTAAAAGTATTAATTTGGTTATTGAAGCCAAAGCGAGTTCAACAGGAAAAATTTTTGGTGCCGTAGGTCCGATTCAAATTGCCGATGCTTATGAAAAAGCAGGCTTAGTTATTGATCGCAAAGTAATCGTTGTGGACGAACCGGTGAAAGAATTAGGTTCCTATAAAGCTACGCTTAAACTTCACAGAGAAGTGAGCGTCGAAATTTCCTTTGAAGTAATCGGCGTTTAATAATCTGAAAGAATAAACTGTATTTTTAACGGAAGGTGTCTCTGTTCAATGAGATGCCTTTCGTTTTTTATTGATTCATATCAACAAATATTTTCCATCCCATAAAATTTAAAATTCACGATTTACATTGGTATGTTTACACAAAAGTTCGTTAAAAACAGGATTCATGCCGCAATTGCATAAAGTCAATAATTTCTTTAGCAAATTCATCATTTAAAGTTCTGTTCGTTTGTACGTAGGACAAGTATATAAATCTTACAATCAAATGAACATTGTTTATCATTGTTTTACAGGATGATATTGAAAAGGGAATAACTATTGCCTTTGCTTTCTATGGTTAATTTCCTTTCAAACAAAGACAAGTTAAACTTTAGCCAATTAAAATCCTTCGAGAAGTCCTTCCAGAATTGTTGTTCTCAGTACTACACATATCTTCGCAACTGGGGAAAATAAGTTCTTCTAATCACCCCTTCATCTATGTTTTTCATGTGAAACTTTTTTATTTAAACCATTGATTAGCGTTTTATTAGGCGAACGAATTTTTAGTGAAGTTTTGATATAAAAAATTGATAATTAATAAGGTTTATTCTTGTTATTAATTATCGTTACTAAGGTTTTATTTAAAAATAAGCCTCGTTTTTGGATAGAATGACTTTATATAGAAACGACCAGACTTAGTAACATGGGAATACTTCCTTTCAGCCTTATTAGCTTATTTATAATTGCTTATTAAATATTCTTATGCCGAACCTCACGTTAAAATAATATTTTTTGAGAAGACTTGTCGTAAAACGGAACCATCGGAAGGGTATCCTGAGCCAGACAAAAATCAAAATCTTTTTCCAAATGATGCGTAAACAACCGTTTTGCATGTTCACTTTGATGCAAAAACGTTTTGATATCGGGCTCGGCCTGTTGCCATAAAACTAATGCAGCAACCGCCGAATCACCTGAAGTTTCGAAATTCCCGCTGCACTTCAACCTATGGACGAGCAAGCCTGCAAACAAAGTATCTTCCAAACTGAAAAGATTATTCCAGCCGGCACAAATAACAAGTACATCTTTTCGGGCATTGCGGCAAAAATCGGACACTGCACTAATGTTGCAAAAAGCCCCGATAATTACTTCGTTTTCGGCTGCTGCCAGTTCAATGGCACGGGTTCCGTTGGTTGTAGTAAATACAATTTCTTTCCCCTTCACTTTTTCGGAATAATAGTCGAACGGAGAATTACCGGCATCTGCAAAATCGCACTTTTCCACATTCCGCTCCGCTCCGACAAAATAACCACGACTTTTTAATTCTTCGGCTTTTTCGAGCGACGCAACGGGAATAATGGCGGATGCTCCTTCCATCAAAGCTTTGCAAATGGTAGTCGACGCCCTGAAAACATCCACTATTACTGCAATTTTTGAATTTCCTGACGAATAAAAAGGGTATAATGCCGGCGAAAAACAAACATCTATTTTCATGGGGAATAAAGTTTTTTACAAGAAACCAGGTAAAAAAATTGAAAACTACATTTCAACTTCTATTATTTTTAATTTTTCCAAATTAAGTCGCACTTTCAGCCATTCATTCATCTGGGACAATAATGCTTTTTTATTGGGAGGTGTTTGTTCCCATTGGATAAATATAGTGGGAACAGTATCTTGTGTTAAATGATCCAAATTGATAAAAATTGAATTTGAAAAGGCTATTTGTTTTATATCGGGAAATTGCACCTTCACTTCACGGGCAAGTTGCAACTCATTAACCCCTGAAGTTTGCATCAGTTGCAATTTGTTGTTTAAAGCAGCTATTATTGAATCTTTTTTTTGAAGTTGGATATCTTTGTCCATCAGTAATTTTTCGATAAATGCAGTTTGAGCACCTAAGTCGAACGTCCCCCCTGTTTGCTTGATAATAAGATTTACATTATTCAAACCATACTTGGGAAGTAATTGTTGTATGTATCGGATTTGCTCTTCGGTCAAAGGTTTCCCTATGACAGAAAGTGTAAGAGATTTTTCCTTTCTTGAATATTTTCTCGAAACGTTGATGATTTCCTTTTCACTAAACAGATCGAGTTGTTGGATATCCTGAATGTAACGATAGGTATGTGAATTGAATCTTGTTTCGCTAACAACATTCCATGCCAGAAAAAAACTGGGAATAATTGTTAAAATGGAAAATATAATAATAGAACGTTTTACAACTTTTTGTCTTTGTATGTCGACGAATTGTTTTACTGGAAAATGAAGTAAATGAGTTACCAAAAAAGTAGCTATAGCAATAAAAAAAGAGTTGATAAAGAGAAGATAAAATGCTCCGAAGAAAAAACGTAGCTGTCCCGAAGCTATCCCATAGCCGGCTGTGCATAAAGGGGGCATAAGAGCAGTAGCAATGGCCACACCTGAAATAACAGTTATTTTCCCTTCTTTTCGAGAAGCAGCCACAATGCCGGCACATCCGCCAAAAAAAGCAATAAACACATCAAATAAAGTAGGGCGAGTTCGCGCTAAAAGTTCCGATTGGGCATCAGTGATGGGAGTAATAAGAAAATAAAACGTAGAGGCAACCAATCCTACCAATATCATTATAAGCAAGTTTCGCAATGATAACCTCAGGAGTTCCGTATCATAAATGCCTATTGACAATCCTACTCCATTGATGGGTCCCATAAGCGGAGAAATGAGCATGGCACCGATAATCACTGCTGTAGAATTAACATTGAGTCCTACGGAACAGATGATAACAGCAAAAAATAAAATCCAGACATTAGCCCCCTTAAATTCTACATCTTTTTTTATGGAAGCTATGGTAGATTCAATATTTGTGTCTTCGTGTAAATTGGTAAGTGTTTTTAAATCAGATATTATTTTTTGAAAAACATCTTTCCATTGAAAACTTTTTTTTTCTTCTGAAGTTTTTTCCATAAATTGTCATCATTGTAAATATTTGTCGTAGAATAAAAAAGTGAGCTTATCTGAAAAATTAGTATCCCGATATGCTTAATTCATCTATTAATCGCTGTGCGCCACCAATTTTGTCCATTACATAAAGCACATACCTGATATCCACACTGATGGTACGTTGCAGCTCCGGTTCAAAAACAATATCACCACTCATGGCTTCCCAGTTGCCGTCAAAAGCCAAACCAATTAATTCTCCTTTCCCATTGAAAACGGGACTGCCCGAATTCCCTCCCGTAATATCGTTATTGCTAATAAAATTTACATGCATGTCTTTCGTCTGAGGATCCAGATATTTTCCAAAGTCTTTTTCCAGAATCGACTTTTTCAACTTATCGGGAACAATAAATTCCGGATCGGTTGGATTTTCTTTTTCCAAAATCCCTTTGGTTGTGGTGTAATAATGGTAATCCACAGCATCGGCAGGCTGATAACCTCCGATTTTCCCATAAGTCATTCGCATGGTAAAGTTGGCATCGGGATAAAGTTTTTTCCCTTGTTCTTCGTACATTTCCCTAAGTCCTGAAAAATAAATACGTTCAGCTTCTTTCACCTTTTCGGATGTTTGAGCATAAATACCCGAACTGATTTGTTCATACGTATTTCTTACTTCGTTGCCAAAAATCAATGCCGGATCGTTGGCAATTTTAATTTTCTTTTTCTGTATATTTTTCTTCAATTTATCTACCGAACTAAAGGCGGAATTTTGGAAAATTGAAGCTGCGTAAAGCGTCGTATTTCCCTTGAATTTTTTTTGAATCTCCTGATAAAAAGCAGGAAGTGCATCCGCATCTACCGAGTTTTTATAAACATCCAACATGGCAGCAAAAACGGCTTGATCAACTTCCGGACGGTAATCCTTGTAAATTTCTTCTATTTCCTTGATCAGCGAATCTTTTGGCAAGTTTTGCGAAATAAGTTGACTTGCTTTCTGGGCAATTCTGGGCAATTCCACACCGCTCATCAATGATTCACGCAAATAGTTGAGCGCACGAGCATAAGGATACAGCGTAGAATATCCATCTTCGAGCGTTTTCAATACATCTTTATATTTTTTCTCTCTTTCCGGATTCGATTTTGTCCATTCCAAAAAAGCAGCTTCCTGTTCCCTTTTTCTCTCCAGAACATTTAATTTCTGAATGGCTTTATTCATGCCGATGCTGTTTTTCCAATAGTTGGAATTCGAAGCATATTTATTGGCATAAGCAATATTGATTGCTTCATCCTTCCGCATAAACGAACGCCAAATAGTCTGCTTGATGCCTCTGACATCAATGCGTGCCTGATTGCCGGTTTCCATTCTGAATTTCACGCCAAAAGAAGTCAAATAGCGGCTGGTAGAGCCGGGATTACCCAGAATCATGGTAAAATCATTGGTTTGATAACCTTTGTTGGAAACGGACGCAAAACGTTTCGGAGAATAGGGAACATTGTCTTTTGAATATTCGGCCGGTTTCCCGTCGGGAGTCGCATAAACGCGGAAAACCGAAAAATCGCCCGTATGACGCGGCCACATCCAATTATCGGTATCACCTCCGAAATTTCCAATGGAACTGGGCGGTGCAAAAGCAAGTCGAACATCTTTAAATTCTTCGTAAACAAGCAGGTAAAATTCGTTTCCTGCAAAGAAAGGTTTCACTTCTGCCAGATAATGCGTGTCCTTTTCCGCTGCTTTACAAATACTGTCGGAAATTTCATAAATTTTTTCGTTTCTCGATTTTTCGGACAAACTATCCGGCAAATGGGAAAGAACTTGATTGGTTACATCTTCGATTTTAACCAGAAATTTCACACTAAGACCGGGCGTGGAGATTTCATCTTCCAATCGGACGGCGTTAAATCCATCTTTTAAATAATTATGTTCAACCGAACTGTGCTGTTGAATGGCATCAAAACCGCAGTGATGATTGGTAAAAATCAGTCCCTGAGGTGATACCACAACTCCTGTACAACCATTTCCAAATACGATAACGGCATCTTTAAGGCTGATATTTTTATCGCTGTAAATATCTTCTGCGCTCAACGAGCAACCCATTCCGTTCATTTTTTGAATATTGAGCTGCTCAATGTAAGGCAACATCCACATGCCTTCGTCGGCTTTGGCACCTGTAAAAAGAAAAAAGATCGACAAAAAAACGAATGTTCTTTTCTTTTTAACAAAATATTTTTCAAAAGCCACCATAACTTGTATTAATTTTTGATCTGATATAACTTCATTAAACCGTAAATATGTTTTTTACCGGGAACTGAACCATTTTTCTGTGCTTCGATTTTAAAAAATTATCAGTAAAAAATTTTTGCTTGATACATTTGTTTAAATTGATTTCTCAAACAAAATTTTTTTAGAAAAAGAAACGACCATCTTCTATAGAAAATTTATTCGACAATGGTTGTCCAGCCATAGATATCGGGTTCTTCGCCATACTGAATGGCACGAATTTTTTTGTATAATTTTTCGCAAATAACGCCCGGTTTACCATCCGGCGAAAAAACGTAGGATTTATTTTCGTCCAAATCGTCGATTCGTTGAATAGGGCTGATAACGGCTGCCGTACCACATGCTCCGGCTTCTTCAAAAGTGCTGAGCTCTTCAATGGGTACGGGACGCTGTTCCACTTTCATGCCCATGTCTCTGGCCAATGTCATTAAACTTTTATTGGTGATGGAAGGCAGCACGGAAGTCGATTTTGGCGTTACATAAGTATTGTTTTTAATTCCGAAAAAGTTGGCAGCGCCGCATTCGTCAATATATTTTTTCTCTTTGGCATCCAGATAGAAAACTGCCGAATAACCTAAAGAATGAGCTTTTTCGTCGGCAGCCAGCCCTGCTGCATAATTTCCTCCCACTTTGTAAATTCCTGTTCCCAGCGGAGCTGCGCGATCGAACTCTCTTAAAATGACGTAAGGAGTTGTCTGAAAGCCTCCTTTGAAATAGGGTCCTACAGGGGTTACAAATAATATAAAAAGATATTCGCGTGAAGGTTTGACGCCAACTTGAGCACTTGTTCCAATCATAAGCGGACGGATATACAACGAAGCTCCGGACTCATAAGGAGGAACAAATCGTTCATTCAGTTTGACAACTTTAAGAACGGCTTCCTGAAATCTATCGACAGGGAAAGGTTGCATAACAATTCCTTTGCAAGATGATTGCATCCTTTTGGCATTTTCATCCATGCGAAAAACCCTGATTTTTCCGTCAATGCCTCTAAAAGCTTTCAACCCTTCAAAAACTTCCTGACCGTAATGCAGGCAAGTAGCTGCCATGTGCAATGTCAGGTATTCATCTTCGTGAACTTCAAATTCTCCCCATTCACCATTTTGATAACTGCAACGAATGTTGTAGTCGGTTTTCACATAACCAAATCCAATATTGTTCCAATCCAGTTCCATATTTATATGTTTTAATTTTTTGAAAAATCCACAAAATCAGTTTCTTCTTTCTCATTAAAAATTTTTATTCTGCTTTTCCCAAAAGCCATAACAGACTTTCGTTACCCATGTTGAACAGCAAGTCAATGATACTCAGTCCCGAAATAAATCCGAATTTATTTTCGAACACCTGATAGTATGAAGGAATTTTTAGAAAGGGCTGTTTCTTGGGATGGAATTGCAAACGCAAATCCAGTATATTTTCTTCAATTTTATCAATAAACTTGTCCGTAAATTCCAACTTGGGATAAATTTCCAGCAATTCAAAAATTTTGTTCTGAATTTCCATGTTGAAGTCCCACAAAAATAACCAATTTTTTTCATAAAATGGGCGGAAATCATCCAAATAATATTCAAAGAACGGACTGGAAAGGTAAGCGGAAGAAATTGCTTTCCAATGTTGACGTTGCCAATCATTGTGTCCCGAAATCCGAATATCGCGAACAGTAGCTTTGTTGTTTGCGGTTTTTTCCACCGGAATAATCAGATCCAACACTCCATTTGCTCCGGCAATTCTGCATCGGTTTCGATAGGTTTGTTTCTGATAATATTCATGTTGTTCGATCACAGCCGATCGGGCATTTGTCAAAGTCATAAAATAATCTATCGGAGCCAGATAAGACATAGAAAGCATCACTTTCTCCTCTCGAATTGCAGAGATAAAGTTGTGTAATTCCGAAGAGAAAATTTCTCGAATTTTTGCAGTCGATAATATATTTTCCGTTTTATCTTCGAGCATCCTTGAAAAATCTGTTCCACCTGATTTTTCCACCAAACAACGATTTGTCCTTATCCAATGACAACCAAACCACTACCGGCCGTCCCACGATATGGTCTTCAGGAACAAATCCCCAATAGCGCGAATCAGCCGAATTATGCCGATTGTCGCCCATCATCCAGTAATAATCCATTTTGAAACGATAGGTTTTCTCCGGTCGATCATTGATATAAAAAATTCCGTTTTTATATTCCAGCTTGTTGTTTTCATAGGTGCGAATCACCCGTTCATAAATGGGATAATTGTAGGCATTCAATTCCAGTACTGCTCCTTTTTTGGGAATGTAAATGGGTCCGTAATTGTCGCGGGTCCAGTTTTTACCTCCGCCCAATGGGAAAACATCGCCACCATACATTTCCGGTTCAATCACAATTTTAACAACACCCGTAACTCGTTGCAGTTTTTGCAGCATTTCACCCGTCAGCGGAAAATGATAAATAGGGAAACTTGGATCCAAACCCAAAGCCATTATTTCCTGTGGGTTTTGAGAAGTGTTTAAAATCAAACGGTCATCCTTGCTTATTCCCAATTTGGTGAGTAATTCATCACTCAAACGTGTTCCATCGGTTTGTACCAAATAATTGAACTGAACGCCCGGAAATGGTTTTTGCTTTTCTCCGTTGATATAAACCTGATTGCTTTTTATTTGCAGCCAGTCGCCCGGCAAGCCAATGCAGCGTTTAACGTAATTTTCTCTGCGATCGACAGGCCGATACACGATTTCTCCAAAAATGTCTTTTCTGCTGCGAACCACATCGCGTCCGTAGTAGTAGCAAAGTTGGTAATAATCAGGGTTTTGCTGTTTTAGACAAACCGTGTCGCCTGTTGGAAAATTGAAAACAACAATATCGTTGTGTGCAATGGTATCGAATCCTTTCAGGCGTTTATATTCCCATTGGGGTTTTTCCAGATAGGATTTTGTGTTGATAATCGGAAAAGTATTCTGCACCAACGGAAAAGAAAGCGGTGTATTGGGAATTCGCGGCCCATAACTGGCTTTGCTTACAAACAGAAAATCACCAACCAGCAAAGTTTTTTCGAGCGATGAGGTAGGAATCTGATAATTCTGAAACAGGTAAATATTAATGAAATATACTGCTACCAAAGCAAATACAATGGCATCAATCCAACTGTAAATAGAACGAAGAGTTTTGTTCTTTGTTTTTTTCCACCAAGTCCAGGGAATAAATTTGGTGATAAACATGTCGAAAATGACAGGAAGCAGCAACAACCACCAAAAATTACCTACCCAAGCAATGAATAAAATGTAGATAAGACTCCAAATGGCAGCTTTTATCCATTGTCGACGAGGTTGATGGAAACGGGATGTGTGAGGTTCGGAAGTCATAAATCAAATTGTTAAGTTTTTTGAATTTTTATTGTTTTGTTCAGTTCTGTGAGAAATTATTGAACTTTTTAGCATTCGATTTTCCTAAATGGAGAAAATATCAAAATTTTAGCAGGTCCTGCATGGTTAACCATCCTTTTTTCCCGACGGCAAATTCTGCAGCCATTACAGCTCCCAGAGCAAAACCATCGCGGGTTTTGGCTTCATGTTTAAATTCTATGGCATCAAATGAAGCATCGTAGCGAATAATGTGGATACCCGGGACTTCATCTTCACGAATTGATTTTATGGCCAATTCATGGGGCTGTTTTGCTTCTTCTTTTACCCAACAGGTCTTTCTTTCCAAGTTTTCCAGCATATCTTCGGCCAATGTGATGGCTGTTCCGCTTGGAGCATCCAGCTTATGAATATGATGGATTTCCGTTATTTCCACATCGTAATCCGAAAAACGATTCATCAGGGAAGCCAGATATTTGTTTACGGCCATAAAAATATTGACCCCCAAACTAAAATTTGATGACCAAAAGAATGTGTAGCCTTTTTCTTCCACTTCCTTTTTTAAGGCAGGTAATTCGTTTGTCCAGCCTGTAGTCCCAGATACCAAAGGAATGCCCGCAGCAAAGGTTTTTCTGTAGTTGCTCAGCGCTACGCCGGGATGAGTGAATTCTATGGCCACATCGGCACTTTTAAATTTATCGGATTCAAAATCATTCAAATTGTCAATGTCGATGATACAAACAATTTCGTGCCCACGTTCCTTTGCTATTCGTTCAATGGCTTTTCCCATTTTTCCGTAACCAATCAATGCTAATTTCATAAAAAATTGAAATATTTTGTTGAAAAAATGAAGTTTTAAAATCTTGTTGTTTTTTTGATTTTCTTCAATATTGTTGTGTGCTCAGCAATACCAGCGTACATGCTTCCTGTGCTTGAATGCCGTTTGCTTCCAGCAGGGCTTCAAATTCAGGATTCTCGGTTCCGGGATTAAATACCACTCTTTTCGGATGGAGTGATAAGATATAATCGTAATATTCAGGCTGATTTTTTGGACCTACGTACAAAGTTACCGTATCAATGTCGGGATATTGTTTTTTTTCCGTATCGATGGATTTACCGAAAATTTCGCCGGGTCGAAGTCCGAGCAATTCTATTTCGTGGCCATTTTCGAGCAAACGTTGCGCTGCTTTGTAGGCATAACGTTCAGGATTGGTGCTGGCACCTATTACTAAAGTTTTTTTCATTGGTTTTTCATTTTTTGTATTTGATGCTAACATTTTTCGTAATGTTGTTTTTAGTCACTTTACATTTCCTGATAAAAATCCAAACATTCAAAAATTTCTTTTTTTGTAGCAGTTTGATTCAATTCAATTTTCCCCACTTCTGACAATAAAGTGAAGTTGATGGTATCCGAAACATTCTTCTTGTCATGTGTCATCAGTTCATAAAGTTGTTCGTAATCATCGCAACAAATAGAGATTTTTCCATAATTTTCTTTTGCAAGTGTAACGAGCTTTAACAAATCTTCTTTCGGAAAGTTCAGTTTCACGTGTGAAAGATATAATTCGCATACAAGTCCGTACATAACGGCATAGCCATGCAAAACCGGTTGATGTTGACTGTACGAAAAACTCTCGAAAGCATGACCGAAAGTATGTCCCAAATTCAATGCCTTTCGCAGATTTTGTTCTTTAGGGTCCTTTTCGACTATTTGTTCTTTTATTTTTACGCTTTCCGCCACTCTGTGTTTTAAAAGTTCATAATCAATCGTATCCAAATTAAATTTCAGAATATTTTTCCAATGTTCGCGCGAATCGAGCAGCGAATGTTTTATCATTTCTGCAAAGCCCGAACGCAAATTCTTGTCGTCCAGTGTTCTGAAAAAATCCACGTTTATCAGTACCTTGTCAGCCGGAGCAAAAACGCCAATTTCGTTTTTCAACCCCTTAAAGTTGATACCTGTTTTTCCACCGGTGGCAGCATCTACAGCTCCAAGCAAGGTGGTGGAGACATTGATGTAGCTGATTCCGCGCTTGAAAGTAGCAGCTGCAAAACCGCCCAAATCGGAAACCATTCCTCCGCCTGCGTTAATCATCAACGAACGGCGTGTTGCGCCATGTGATGATAAGTAATTCCAAACTTCAATGGCGGTATGGATGTTTTTATTTTCGTCACCACTGGGAATGGTTATAACTTGGCAATTTTTTAGTTTTTCCGATTGAAGCAGGAGCGGAAGACAGAACTTTTTTGTGTTTTCGTCCACCAACACAAAAATTCCGTCCGGCTTTTGATATTCAATGAATTCATTCAACTCGGCAATAAAATTTTTACATATTATGGTTGAAGAAGAGGTCATGTGTATGAATTTCTGATTTAAAACACAAAGATACTTTTTTCTTTAAAAACAAAAGCCATAAATCAGAGACAATGTATTTGTTTTAATAACATTATGGAAATAAATAGAGTAAATGTTAAAAATTCTGAACTTATTATAGACAAATGAATAAATGTTCATATATTTGCACAACTTTTGAAATATGGAACAGATTAACAATATTAACATAGACCAAATGGAAGAGGCAGCCTATAAGCTAAGAGCCATTTCACATGCTACACGTTTGTGTATCATTTCGCTGCTTTCGGAGAAAGAGGAATTGAATGTTTCGCAAATAAGTGAAGAATTGAATTGTGAACAGTCGCTGCTTTCTCATCATCTCACCGATATGCGTGCCAAAGGCATTTTAAATTGTCGTCGGGATGGTAAGAATTGTTATTATTCGTTGAAAAACAAGGAAATAGTTCAAATTTTGGACTGTATTCGTTCTTGTCAGTGCACCAACTAAATTTCGATTAACTATGTTGAAAAAATTCCTTTCGCGTCATTGGCTCAAAGTAGTCGGAGTGCTTTTGGGGAGCATCGGAGGATTTGCGTATTTTTATTTTGTTGGTTGTAAATCGGGAACTTGTCCCATCAGTTCCAATCCGTACATTAGCATTGTATATGGAGCCGTTTTGGGTTACTTGTTTTTTGACATGTTTAAAGTGAAAAGTAAAAACACCAATGCGAACGATCAGGAGGATTAAAAAAATATTTTTTCAGTGGAATATCGTCAGAATGATTCAACTGATACTTGGGATTGTTTTGGGAATTGCTTTTATCTCCACTTTAGAAATTGTTTATTTGATAATCGGCAGTTTTTTGCTTTTGATTGCTTTGTTCCATCTAAGTCCCTGTGGGCAGTCGTGCTCTGTTTCAACTGGTAAAAACGTCGGAGAACGGGGAAAATGAATTTACCACTATAATGAGATAAATTAAAATCCGATGAGAAACTTGTAAATTTACGTTTTGAAAACTAATTTTCGACAAAAAAAATAAAAACCAAAAATAAGAAGAATATGAAAAAATTGACCGGAATATTTTTAATGATCACTTTTATTGCTTTAAGCGCTTGTGCGGGAAGCAATGGAGAAAACAAACAGAATAATTCACAAAACAAAAACGAAGAAAAACTAATGGGAACAATTCATTTAACAAAAGAAGAATTTTTGAAAAAGGTAGTCAATTACGAAGCCAGCCCTAACGAATGGAAATATCTGGGCGACAAACCTTGCGTGATTGATTTTTATGCCGACTGGTGTGGACCTTGCAAGGCAGTGGCTCCAATATTGGAAGAACTGGCTAAAGAGTATGATGGACAGATTTATATTTATAAAATTGATACGGATAAGGAACAGGAGCTGGCTGCAGCATTTGGCATTCGTAGCATTCCAACTTTACTTTTCTGTCCTATGAATGAGAATCCGCAAATGGCTCAAGGCGCTTTGCCAAAAGATGTGCTGAAAAATGCCATTGATGAGGTATTGCTTAAGAAAGAAAAAGTAAAACAATAAGACAACCCGAAAGGAATGGAAGAATTTTTTTTGGAAAAGAAGAGTAAATTCAGCTTCCACAAAACCCTCTCTGAATTGACAAATGCTATTCAGGAAGGAGGTTGGAGACTGGTTTATGTGCATGACCTGCAGGAAACTATGGCAAGAAACAATAAAGAAGTTTTACCTGTAAAAGTGTTGGAACTGTGTTCTCCATATCATGCCTATTCCATTTTGGGAAAAGATGAATGGCGCACTTTTTCGAGCATGATGCCGTGTAGAATTTCAATTTACGAAAAATCGGATGGAAATACTTACGTGTCTCAAATGAATATTTCAATGCTTGCACCTCTAATGGAAAAAGAAATTCAGGGAATCATGAACATTTCTTATGCAGAAGTGCAAAATTTTGTTTCACGAATAATCGAAAACTGATTTAAAGACAACAAGTTTAAAACATTTATTTGGAACGGAGGTAAAAATTTTTTTGCTTCCGTTTTTTTGATGTATATATTGATTTTTTTAAATGGATGAAAGAGCCAATTATCTTATTCTTTGATGGTTAAAAATTTTCTCATAAAACTGATTGAAATCAGAAAATCGATTGTTGGCTACAAAATGGATTGAAGTTTTATCTGCACTTTTTGTGCAGTTCTGCCAAATAAATCTGTTCGGTCTGTCCCGGAGTAGGGATGAGTATTGCTTTGTCCAAGCAGTTGAGTGCTTGCAAATCCATGATGGTTGAGTATCCCGAACGAGCAATAATTTTTTTTGCGCCTGCTAATAAGGACGCCATTTCTTGAGTGGAAAGATGAGAAACTTTGGTTAAGTTGCCAACTTGTACGGAAGTTTGTTTTTCCTGTGGCAATCCCTGAATCATCAACGATTTGACAGTGTCTTTGCTGAATTTTTCTGTCAGTTGTTTCTCGAAAATGGTACGTTGCGGTTCCGGACCGGAGAGAACCATCACCGTTTCGTAAGTATAGTTTGGAATAATATTTTTCAATTGTTGAAAACGAGATAGAATGCCAATAAAATGTGCATTTTCGGGTAAAGGATAACGATGTGCCAAATCTCCCGAAAAGTTTTCATCTCCGGCCAAATCGGGAATCCAGCATTCGTCGTAACGATGAATGAAAAAGCGATGAAGTCGCCAGACAATCGGTTCCAGCAAGCGCAATTCGGGCGGCATTTTTACCATCAGTTGATGTGTAATGTAAATGCAATACGTTCTTTTGCTCCAACATCCAAAACGGTTGTCGGAAATAATGCGATCGAAATGTTCCTGTTTTAAAAGTCGATGAAGCCAACAATGATCTTGAAAAATATTGCCAAAAATACGCGGGATGCTTTTAAACATAGCCCAGATTTGAGAATTTCCCGTGCTGTAACGAACATTTTGAGTAGGAGCTTTCAAAAATCGAAGTTCGGGGAACTCAAGTTGAAGAAATTCTAATGGGAAACCATCTGCTGCAATCACCACATCATTGCCTTCTGTAATCAGTTGACGAATAATCGGCACACAGCGTGCAGCATGTCCCAATCCCCAGTTTAAAGGACAAACGAGTATTTTCATCTTCGGCTTTGGTAATTATCCTGAAACAGAAACGTCAAATCCGTAGCTTTTTGCTTTTTCGGCTATACGATTCAGTTCCTCCAACGGAATTTTTTCCAAAGTTTTCAAAGGAGTTTCTCTGTTGATGGTATAAATCATAAGCTGCGTTGCATTCATTTCCTTTAATGCTTTCAGCCATGCTTCTATTTCCTTATCCGAAGTATTGTCAATTTTTTCTCCGTTCACTTCGCCACGAATAAATAAAGTTTGCACAATCATTTTACCTTCAAACTTTTTCAAATGTTCAATCAGCCAGCGAACAGTGATGTATTTTCTTACCGGACGGTCGAGCAGTTGTAAAGTATGATCGAAAGCACTGTCGAATTTCAGAATGTTGTCATCCACTTTTTTTAAAGCATTGAAAACGTCTGGTTTGTGAATTTGTGTGGCGTTCGACAATACTCCAACTTTGGCATTGGGACAATATTTATTTCTCAGTTCAAGTGTATCATCAATAATTCCGGCAAAATCCGGATGAAGTGTCGGCTCTCCGTTTCCGGCAAAAGTTATAATATCGGGTATTTGTCCGTCGCTTGCCATTTCTTTCAACCTCATTTCCAGCGCATTGTGTACTTCCATCCTTGTAGGCAATTTGGCGTGCTTTCCGGAAGTATTAAATCCGCATTCGCAGTACAGACAGTCGAAGCTGCAAATTTTGGCATCTACAGGCAATAAATTGATTCCCAGAGAAGTGCCAAGACGCCTGCTATGAACAGGCCCAAAAACAATCTGATCAAATAAAATCATTCTTCTACGATATTTTCAAATAACGTTAAATTATTTTGCGAAAAAATTGCTTTCCTTTCAAAGCCTACACAGCAATATTTTTTCTTTTTTCTTTTCCATAAAAGTAGGTTTTACCTTCTTCCTTCACATCGAAAGTAACAATTTCCAATTCGGGACGGTTTTGAAAAAAACACAACAGCCCAAAATCTCCTGCAGCAAAGAGGCTGTGTAAACCAAATATCGAAATAAAAAAATAAAATGCCGGTTGATGATAAAAGATAATCATTCCAAGCAGCGAAAGGAAACTGATGAAAACGGTTGGTGCCAAAGCAATTATTTTAAACTGACGGTAACCCACCACAGCCTTGTCGGCTTGAACATAAAACATGAATTTTTTGGGCTGGCAGCCAAAAAACAAATGACGAGCCCCCATTGCCCAATAGGCCAGCGCATGAATCAATTCATGAAAAACGATGAGAATGGTAAAGGTGAAAACAATGCCTGCCAGCAGCCAAAGCAAACCGTAGGCTTGACGATGGACAAAATAAGGCATGAAGGCTTTGAAAGTTCCCAGCATGAAAGCCAGAATTCCTGTCAATTGGTATAAATTGGCAGCACGTGCCCATTGTTGGTTTTCGGTAATTTCGTTGACAATGAAATTTTTTATTTCGTTATGTGAAAGAGATGCGAGTTCTTTGTACTCGGTGTCATGAATCAATTCTTCGTATGTCATTTATGAAGCTGTTTATAATTTAATGACAATGCGTTCTCCAAGATTTTTTGCAAGTTGATTTTTAATTTCTTCCAACTGACTGATTTGAATCATCAGAATACGAACCAACTCATCGTCGTGGTTTTCTGCCGCTATTTTCATTTCGAGCAATTTTTGCTTAATCTGCGAGAGAACAATGCTGTTTTTGTATTCCAGCACGGCACGTTCGGCAAATTCCCTCACTTTATCGATCTCGGGTTCGTCCATTCTCGTTTTTTTGTAAATTTTGCTGAGGGTGTATTTTTCTGAAATCAGTTCTGCCGTCAATTTGCTGATTTCCGGATGAATATGATGCAGGAAAAAATTTTGAACGTTAATATTTTTTTTCAAGCATTGTTCCTTATATTCCTGAAGCATTTGAGCATAGAGCGGATGAACAAATTCAAGCTGATCCTGTTCGAGGTCTTCAATAATAAAATCTTCTACAGTAATCGGTGAACGGTTTTCTTCGTCAGAATAGTACAATGCCGATTTACCATATTTAATCAATACTTGGAGTATATTTCTTTCTTCCTGCTCAAACCTCTGGTTTTCGGCATTCAGCATTTCCTGGGGAGAAACGGGTTGTGGTTTTGGTTCGGTAGAAGAAGCCGAAACATTGCTTTGTCCAAGTTTTTTTTCGCTTTCTTTTCTTTTAAGCCGGTTTATTTCATGGTAAAGAATTTCTTCGTTCACTTGAAGCAGATTGCTGCATTCCTTCACATATTCGGCTCTCACAATCGGTTCGGGAATAATGGCAATACTTCGCACGATGTCCAGAATCAGGTTGGAACGTTTGATGGGGTCATTTGCTGCGTCCTCCATCAAAAGTTTGGTTTTGAAGCGGATAAAATCCACCGAATTGTCCCGAATGAAATTCAAGAGATCCACTGCATTGAGTTTGTGGGAAAAAGAATCGGGATCTTCTCCTTCGGGCAACAAAACAACCTTTATGTTCAAGCCTTCTTCCAGCAGCAAATCGATTCCTCTCAACGAAGCTTTAATGCCCGCAGCATCGCCGTCGTAGAGCACGGTAACATTGTTGGTAAACCGGTGAATAAGACGAATTTGAGCCGGCGTAAGCGACGTGCCCGAAGAAGCTACGACATTTTCAATGCCGCTTTGATGAAGAGAAATTACATCGGTATAACCTTCCACCAGCAAACAGCGGTCTTCCTTTACGATGGCCTGTTTGGCAAAATACATTCCGTAGAGCTCATTTCCCTTGTGGTATATTTCCGATTCGGGCGAATTGAGGTATTTGGCTGTTTTGTCGTCTTTTTTTATTACCCTTCCGCCGAAAGCAATAATTTTGCCAGAAAGGGAATGAACTGGAAATATCAGTCGTCCGCGAAAACGGTCGGTAAGGCGATTGTTTTCCGTTTCGATGGTAAGTCCGGTTTTTACAAGATATTTTTTATTGTAACCGGCTTTTAAAGCTTTTTGCGTAAAAGCATCCTGCTGATCGAGGCAATAACCCAACTGAAATTTACGAATCATGTCTTCTCGGATACCGCGTTCCTGAAAATAACTCATACCGATGGTTTTCCCGTCGATGTGATGATAAAGCGTATCGGAAAAATATTTCTGGGCAAATTCGTTTACCAGCAGCAAACTTTCCCGTTCGTTGTGAAGTTCTTTCTCTTCATCGGTCAGCTCACGTTCCTGCACTTCAATGTTGTATTTTCTGGCAAGGAATTTCAATGCATCGTAATACGACAGTTGCTCATGCTCCATTATGAAGTGAACAGCGTTTCCACCTTTTCCGCAACCAAAACACTTGAAAATTCCTTTAGCAGGTGAAACGGTAAACGATGGCGTTTTTTCGTTGTGAAACGGACACAAACCAATCATGTTTACGCCTCTTTTTTTGAGCGTAACATAATCGGAAACTACATCCTGAATTTGTGCAGCTTCCATAATTCTGTCAATGGTGGCTTGGTCTATCATGCTAATATAAAGAATTTTGTAAAAAAATCAGTCTCTTTGAAATCAAATACAAATCTACTGATTTTATTCAAGAATTTAGCCGAGAAAAATTTAAAAATTTTAGATCTGCGGTTTTTTCCTTAATGATGGAGGGTTGTGCCAATTTTTTGTAGTGAGTTTTTCAATTTTTAAAAAAATAATTTGATTAGCTGACAAAAAATTATTTAATTTGCAGTTTGAAGTTTCAACATAAAAAATATCATTACAATGAAAGATTTTTTGCCTTATCTTGGTTCTATAATCATTTTGATAGGTGTTGCATTGCTTGCATATTATCAATTCGGAGGACATCCTTCTAATCTTATTTTAGGAACTGCAGGTATTCTCATGATTGTTGGTTTTTTTACTCACCTTTTCCTGAATAAAAAAATTGTCGAGTAACCTACTGCAACAGAAAAATTACCATTTACCTTTGGAATTTCAGTCGGTAGTAATCTTGATTGATGGGGCAAAGTGGTCTTTATTGTTTGTTGGTAGAAAAATCAGCGAATGATATGCTGAATAAATAGAACTGTCAAACTGATTCCGTTTTCAAAAAAAGAATCCGAACTTCAAAAATGGTTTGGATTTTTTTATAAATATTTCTAAAGGATAGCTTACGTTTACACTTTTCATCAGAATATAATTTATTTTTTAATGGTCTGATGGAGCCACATGTCTGAATATTATATTCATTCGTGTTTGTGTATGCAATACATGGAGGTTTCTCAATGAGTTTTTTTGACAGAAGAAATGTTTCTATCCCGATTGTGTTTTCAAATTATCAGGATAGGGTTTATTTTATTCGTTTCAAGCGGCAAAAAAGAATCACATCTTTAATATCATTAAATCTGTTCCCTGAGTTTTCCAAAACAGTGAATTGGTAATTTGTACCATAAACTTTTCTTATCTTTTTCAAACTTTTTTCTCCAGTCAGAAAATATCCTTCTTCCGGTTTTTCTTTTTCAAAGTTTTTGAACCGATTGCCCAAATAAAAGTTTAGTGCGTATAGATTTGGATATTCCTTCAAATTGTTCATTACAAAAACATTGTTTTTTAAAGAATATTTATTTTGAAGCTTTTCGGCAAAAGGACGGACAGAATAGCCATTTTTATAAATAGGATAGGCAAATCCTTCCAGAAAAACTTGTAAGCCAATAAATAATCCTATGGAAGCAAAAAGAATGTTCTGCAAAATTCTTGTCCGTTTCCATTTCAGATACCAAACAAAAGCTGTTGCCAGAAAAAGCCAGAACAGAACACCTGCAACTCCGGGATGTTGAAATGCTTTTGAATATAGTCCGATATCGTGATGCAAGGTTTTATCTTTTATGAGTGGGGAGGTTATGGCACTTAAATTTACAAATCGGGAGAAGGCCATTAACAGTAATAAAAATCCCACTAAAATGAAAATGATGTTTGCTGTCCAATTGATAAATTGAGGTTTTCGCTTCATTGCCCATTCGTAAAGAAGAACAAGCAAATAGGCTGCAAACGGATATACTGGCATTATGTAAACACTTCGCTTTGAACTCGGTATAGAGTAAAAGCCAACAACCACAATTAAAGTTATGGTGCTGAATAAAACCAGTTTGTCTGCATTTTTCAAATTCTTGAATGATTCTTTCAATTTTCGAAATTGCAATTTTTTAAAAAGCTATTTGTACGAAACGGCAAACAAACTGAAAATTGCCACAAGTGACCAGGGTAAAAAACCTGTGAGAATTGCAGGAATGTAATACCAAAAAGGATTTTCGTGGCCAAGATTGTATGCAATATCCAATGTTTCGCTTTTTTGACCCAAAAAACGACCGAAATTTTCGGCATAGACAACATTCAGAAATTTTTCTCCTCCTTGCCGATATGCCAAATAATACCAACCTAAAAGGATAAAAACGGCCGGAAGAGCCACAAGAAAATTTTTCCAGATAATTTTCCAGAAAGAATATTTCTGAAGCAGCAAAAGGTAAACAATAAAAACCAAACACGGTAAAACAATGCCGACCGGCCCTTTTATCAGCGAAGCTCCGGCCAGCAGCAGGGAAATAAACCAAGGAAATTTTCGCAACCCTTTTTCTTCCCAAATATAAAAACAAATTAATGATGCAATCATAAAAAATGAAAGTAGCATGTCAACTCGTGCTTCAATGCCCGAACGATGCATTTCAAAGCTTGTAAGCATTAAAAGTGTGGCAAGTAAAGCTCTTTTTTTCGATGTGCGCTTGGAAAGAAACACGAAAAAGGAAACAGTAATACCAATCAATCCCAATGCTGAAGGCAAGCGGGCTGTGGTTTCCGATACTTTTCCGGCCGGAAGTGAAAATAAGGCGATCATCCAATGCATCAAGGGAGGTTTGTACGCTGTTTCGTCTGCATAATCGGTTGGTAGAATCCAATTGCCCGTATTGAGAATACACTGTGCTACAGAAGCTTCTCGTGGTTCGCCTTTGGTGTAAAAATCGCTCACCATAGTCCACGGAATAGTCAACAGCAAGCTGAGAAACAAAACAAATAAGTAGGGATATTTTTGATAGATGGTTTTGAAAAAATTGTTCGATTTTTTCATAGATGTATGCAGAAAAATTTTTTAAACATTTGGTTTTGAATTGTGAAATACTCGAAAGATATTTCTTCAAAAAGCAATTTTATTGTTTTTTTATCTGTTTTTATTTGAATCTTTCTTATTAATAATAAATACATCCTCATTGTCTTTTTTATAGAAATAATGTTCTCTGGCAAATTTTTCAAGATTTTCGTTACTGGATTTGAGCTCGAAAAGTTTGGTACGATCCGATTTTATTTTTTCATCGTAATATTTAATTTCTTTTTCCAGTTCTTTGTTTTTTTGGTAAATTTTCCAGCGTGAAATCAGATTGTGTTTGTCGAAAAAAGTTACATATCCGGCAAAAATCAAAAAAACAAGGGTGTACTTGTTCAGAAAAATTCGACGAAGTATTTTCAATTTTTTTTTGCCGGTTGCAGACATAAAATTGTAGAGAAATTATGGTGTTGATTGCAGAAAATTATATTTCTTGCTCTTAAACTTATTTAGATGACAAAAATAGTGAATTTTGTGAATAGAATTTGTTAGGAGAAAATTATTTGTGTGGAATAAGGAATAATTTTTTTTTGATTATATTTCCTTTATAGATCAAAAAAGTAGCAGAAATCATTCGAACTGTTAAATCAGCATAGAAGTGCGAATTTATTTCTTTTCGGTACTTTTTTATTAACTTTGCAGTCCGTTTGAAGAAAGTTTTATATTTAATAAGTTTATTTTCAATTATATCGTTATTTAAAAATTTAAAATTATTAAACAGAAAGCACATGAAAGCATTTGTTTTTCCGGGTCAGGGGGCTCAATTTGTAGGAATGGGCAAAGATTTATACGAACAGTCTACTCTGGCGAAGGAATATTTTGAAAAGGCTAACGAAATACTTGGATTTCGTATTACCGATTTAATGTTTGAAGGAACTCCGGAAGACTTACGACAGACTAAAGTTACACAACCTGCCGTTTTTCTGCACTCGGTAATTTCGGCTTTTGTACTGGGAGAAGAATTTAATCCCGATATGGTTGCAGGACATTCATTGGGCGAATTTTCAGCATTGGTGGCAGCTCGTGCCCTGACTTTCGAAGATGGATTAACTTTGGTGTCGAAACGTGCTGTGGCCATGCAAAAAGCCTGCGAACTCGAAGAATCTACAATGGCCGCCATTATTGGGTTGGATGATGAAATTGTCGAAGAAGTTTGTGATTCGATTAAGGACATGATTGTGGTGCCTGCCAATTACAATTGCCCGGGACAAATCGTCATTTCCGGTACATTGCAAGGTGTGGACATGGCTTGCGAAATGCTTAAGGAAAGAGGTGCGAAACGAGCACTCAAACTTAGTGTGGGTGGAGCTTTTCATTCTCCGTTGATGGAACCGGCCAGATTGGAATTGAGCGAAGCTATTAGTCAAACTACCTTTTCTATTCCTATTTGCCCTGTTTATCAAAATGTGAATGCTTACCCACAAACCGATCCCGTTAATATCAAACAAAACTTAATTGCTCAACTCACAGCTCCCGTAAGATGGACACAAACCATCAAAAACATGATTACTGATGGAGCTGATGAATTTATTGAATTGGGACCCGGAGATGTCTTGAAAGGATTGATCAAAAAGATTAATCCCAATGTTATCGTTCACTAATTTATAGAAAAGTAAATTAAACTTATCCAAAAAGATGTATGCTGTAAAAAGTTTACATCTTTTTTTTGTAAGTAAAAATCCAATTTACGTAAATCAAATGTTATTTAAAGCAATGGCAAGTTGTGATAGAGGAAAAAATTGCTTTTTTGGGAAAAAAATTAATGAATTAACAAGGAATGAAACCCACATGTATTGCATACACAAACACGAATGAATATAATATTCAGACATGTGGGTTCCATCAGACCTTTAAAAAATAAATTATATTCTGATGAAAATCAAAATTTATCCCTTAAATTTGTAGAAACTGCAACAGTAAGCAATTTAATAACTAAATTTATTCATATTTAAACAATTAGTTAAGATGCACACTTGGTTCGAATGCAAAATCAAATACGAAAAAGTGATTGAAGAAGGAAAAACCCTTACCGTGAACGAAACATACTTAATAGATGCTTTAAGTTTTACGGAAGCTGAAAAGCGGATTATTCAGGAAATGGAACCTTATATTTCTGGAGATTTTTTGGTGGCCAACATTCGCAGAGCGCGCATTAACGAAATTTTTGCACATGATGGCGGTGACAGATGGTACCGTTGCAAAGTTTTCTTTATTTCATTGGATGAAGAAAAAAGTGTAGAAAAGCGTACGGCTGTTACTATGCTTGTTCAGGCTACTTCCGTAAAAGAAGCTATAGAAGTTCTTACTTCAGAAATGAAAAATTCTTTGGTCGATTATGAATTAGTTTCCGTTTCCGAAACGCCCATAATGGAAGTTTATCCTTATGTGGCGGAAGAGAAAAAAGTTGTTCAAGAAACTTCGAATTTCCAATAAGGAAAAATTTACAAAAGAATACATAAACATGTCTATCGAAAAGAATTTAAAAAAAATTCGTGTTCAAATTCCCGAAAACGTGCAATTGGTATGTGTTTCCAAGTTTCAACCCAACAAAGCCATACTCGAAGCGTATCACTTGGGTGAAAGAATTTTTGGAGAAAGCAGGGTACAGGAACTTTGTGAAAAACAAAAGTCTCTTCCCGGTGATATTCAATGGCATTTTATAGGACATCTTCAAACCAACAAGGTGAAGTATATTGTTCCGTTTGTGGATTTGATTCATGCCGTAGATTCTTTCAGACTTTTGGAAGAAATTGACCGTAACGCCCGTAAAATTGGAAGAGTTGTTCGTTGCTTGTTGGAAATCCATATTGCTCGTGAATCATCTAAATTCGGATTTCTACCTGAACAACTTATAGAAATGTTGAAGGGCGAAGGGTGGAAAAATTTACACAATGTTCAAATTTGTGGGTTGATGGGCATGGCAACCTATACAGATAATCAAACTCAAATCCGACAGGAATTCAGGAATTTAAAATTACTATACGACCAACTGAAAGATTCATTTTTCAGTAACGAAGCATCCTTTCGAGAACTTTCAATAGGTATGTCTAATGATTTCCAGATTGCAATAGAAGAAGGCAGTACAATCGTCAGGTTGGGAACTTGCATTTTTGGCGAAAGAAATTGTACTGTTATCACTTAAAAAATTATGGCATTCACTCCGAAAAGCTTTTTAAAATTAGTTTGTTTTTAAACAGCAGTATAGAGTCGGTCAAGAAAAAGCTGTGATAGCAAGGCAGAATGAAGAACTTAATCCCCAATTTGTTTGTGCGCTACATCAGTCCGATTGTCGCTACAAGGGCAAAACCGACTCAACAAAAAAAGGCCAGAAATGGACAATCAAAATCTAAAAGGCGGATATTGTTATTTCAATATTTAGAAACCCCTAATGGCTGATTTTTCTGCAAAAGTTGCTGTTTTTATACAAATTATCGAAACATATCGATACAATAAAATTTAACAACTTTTTTTGATAAAAATCTCACATTTATCTGCAATTATAATACAGACAAACAATGAACAAAATTGTAGTTTTAACCGGTGCAGGCATGAGCGCTGAAAGTGGCTTGTCTACTTTTAGAGATAGCGGAGGATTATGGGAACAATATCGTATAGAAGAAGTTGCTACCCCTGAAGCATTCAAGAAAAATCCCGAGAAAGTATTAAATTTCTATAATGAACGCCGGAAACAGTTGCTTAAAACCGTGCCCAATGAAGGACATGAAGCTTTGGCCATGTTGGAAAATTTTTTTGATGTGTATATTATTACTCAAAATGTTGACAATTTACACGAAAAAGCAGGAAGCAGTCGTGTTATTCATCTGCATGGAGAATTAATGAAAGTTTGCTCCACCGGTCCGGGACATGAAGTGTATGAATTAAGTTCTGAAAATATCGAAATTCATGTGGGAGATAAATGTCCTAAAGGTTATCAATTACGACCGCACGTAGTTTGGTTTGGTGAGCCTGTCCCCGAAATAGAAAAAGCCATAAACCTCGTTTCTCAAGCCGATATATTTATAATTATTGGTACTTCAATGCAAGTTTATCCTGCTGCAGGATTAATTCGCTACGTCAAACCCGGTACGCCAATTTATCTCATTGATCCAAAAGAAGTAATGGTAAATACATCAAATACAACTTTTATAAAAAAAGGAGCAAGCGAAGGAATAAAAGAGTTGGTGCAAATACTGAAAAATACGTATCTGTAATTTCATCTCGATAAAATCAATTTTCTATTATTAAAAAGGCACTCATTATTAGAGCGCCTTTTCACTTATTGAGCAATGCAGTAAAAATAAAAAATAAAATTCAAGCAAAAACAAGAATTACATACCATCTTCAATATTCCAAACAAATGCACGAATTCCCATCACATCCGAAGTTGCATCAAGAGCTTTTAGATCATCCAGTATAGGTTTTACTTTTTCTTCAGCCACTACAGTTATAATTGCCGAATTCAGGGATGGCCATGCATGGCTTCCATAATGAGGTTCGCCGGTTTTAGACCCGCGTCCTTTTACTGTTTCCCAAGCGGTAAATCCTTTAACATGATGATTTATATAAAGCGATTCGAGTATCTGCTGATAAAAACCTTGATCGAAAACTATAAATATTGCTTTCATAAATATTGTTTTTTCTGATTAACAATCGGGATTGGACCAGATATATTAAATGAGAACTTAACCAAACCCAGTCCAATCTCAATCTTCTTTTTTGAATTGTATAAAAACATTTTGTTTAACTTAAAATCTTTACCTACTTTTTTATATTTTCTTGGTCAGGTAAAAATTCAATTAAATTATTATTTTTCGGATTGTTGCAACTTATTGGTTCCCTTTTTGTACTTGTTGTAAGTGCGTTTAATTCCGAATCCGGCAAAAATTGCATACAACGTTGGCACAATAAGTAAAGTCAGAATAGTGGAAACTGTTAAGCCACCAATAATGGTTATGGCCATTGGTTTCCATATCTCTGATCCTTGAGATGAACTTATTGCCAAAGGAATCATACCAAGTATAGTAGTAAAAGTTGTCATCAATACGGGACGCAAACGGGAACGACCTCCGCTGACAATTGCCCTGACAATTCCCATGCCGCGTTCACGATTTAAATTGATATAATCTACCAGAACAATTCCGTTTTTTACTACAATACCGACCAACATGATAATTCCTATCATGGACATTAAATTTAACGTACCACCCGTTAAAAACAATGCCAGCACAACTCCCGAAAATGCAAATGGTAAAGCAAGCATAATGATAAACGGATAAGTCAAGGACTCAAATTGTGATGCCATAACTATGTAAACCAAAATGATGACAATCAGCAACAAAGTTGTTAAATCAGCAAATGACTCTTGTTGATCTTCATAAGAACCGGAAATCTGTGTGTCAACTCCTGTTGGTATTTCCATATTCTTAAGTTCTGTGTTGATGGCTTGCACTGCTTTATCGAGAGTGGTTCCCGAAATAGTTGAGGAAACCGTAATCACACGTTCACGATTTTTTCTTTCTATATAGGGAGGTGTTAAGGTTTCTATCACTTTCCCCAAATCTTTAAGCCGTATAGCTTGTCCCATAGTATTGTATATCAATATGTTTTCAACATCTTCTATACTCTGTCTGTATTCGGGAGCATATACTACACGTATGGTATATTCATCGCCTTGTTCACGATACAGGCTGGCTGTTAAACCATTAATTCTGTTCCGCAAAAAGGTGGATGCGGTTCCAATGTTCAATCCGTTAAGTGCCAGTTTATCTCGATCAAATTCTACTTGATATTCGGGTGAGTAATCACCTCGACTAATTGTTGTATTAACCAGTCCCTGAATATTGTTTATTCTGTTAGTTAATTCCATTGCCACTTTATCGGTTTCGTTGAAATCGTAGCCATATATTTCTATATCCAGCGTCGACTGTCCTCCCATTGTTCCCATTGCTCCACCTGCAGTTACATTTGCTTTGTTTATTTCCAAAAAGGATTTGAGATCCACACGCATACTGTCTGCAATTTCAAAAATAGTTCTATTTCGTTCGTTCGTATCCGACAAACGCAGGGTAAAAGAAATGATATGGCTACCGGTGTTCTGAATTGAACGAATGATGTTGGAACTGCTGGCCTGCCCTACGGAATAATTAATGGTTTGAATTTCAGGATATTTTTCTCTCCAAAGTTCTGTAAGATTTTCTGCTGTTTTCTTAGAGATTTCCATCCTTGTACCAACAGGTAGTTCTATGGTGGCACTGATGCGCGAATTGTCCTGAGCAGGAATATATTCTGTTCCTATACCGATTAAGGGAATCAAACTCAACACAAAAAATCCTGCTGCGATAGCAACTGTTTGCCATCTGTGACGAACCGACCAGTTGACTATATTGGCATACCACGCATCCACATTGTCGAGAAATTTTACAATCGGTGAATAAACGACAGTAAACATACGAGAATGGTGAGGATTAAGTCGCAGCATTTTCGAGCTCAACATTGGAGTAAGCGACAAGGCACAAACCAGCGAAACTACCATAATAATAGTAACCATCCAGCCTAATTGGGCAAAAAGAATCCCTGTCAATCCCCCTACCAGCGTCAAGGGAAAGAAAACGGCGACTATCGTGAGAGTTGAAGCAACAACAGCAGTTGCAACTTCGTTGGTACCGTGTATTGCTGCGCTATTCGGTCTACTTCCTTTTTCAATATGCTTTGTAATATTTTCAAGTACCACAATAGCATCGTCAACCACCATACCTATTGCAATCGATAATGAACTGAGCGAAATGATATTTAGGGTTCCTCCTGTGCCGCTCAAATAAATAAAGGCGGCGATAAGTGATATAGGAATTGTAAGAATGACGATAATGGTCGCTCTCCATCTTCCCAAGAAAAACAACACCACCAAAATAACAAAGAGGAAAGCATATAAAATAGTTTCTTCCAGACCGGCTATCGTGTTTTTAATATTCTCTGAAGTGTCATTAATAATATTCAGTTTTATATCAGAAGGAAGATTTTTTTCTATTTGGGGTAATTTGGCTCTGATGGCATTGGCAATTTCCACCGTATTTGCACCGCTTTGTTTTTGAATTATGATAGTTGCTCCCTGAACGCCATTGGTGTAACTTTCCTGAATTCGTTCTTCGTGTCCGTCGTTTATTATTGCCACATCCGACAAATAAACATTCTTCCCATTGTAACTTCCCACTACAACTTTACTCAGCTCGGTAGGGTCTTTAAATTCTCCCTGTACCCTGACAGTATAAGTCTTATTTCCTATATCCATCGAACCACTTGGAGTGTTGATATTTTGAAGACGGATATTCTGACCAATTGATTCAACAGTTAAACCATAAGCTTCAAGTTTGACCGGATCAACATATACCTGAATTTCCCTTTCGGGGGCTCCGTTGATGGAAACAGAACCAACACCGTTGATACGTGCCAGAGGATTGGCTACATTTTCATCAAGTATTTTATAAAGTGCCGGTAAACTTTTATCTGCTGTTGCAGAAATCATCACAATGGGAATCATATCGGTACTGAATTTAAAAATTACCGGATTACTGGCTCCTTCAGGCAAGTAGGGTTTGACCAATTCGAGCTTGTCTCTAACATCATTGGCTAATACATCCAAGTCGTATCCAAATTCAAATTCGAGAATAATAACAGAAGTGTTTTCTTTTGAATTGGAACGAATATTTTTCAAATTTTCAACTGTATTCAATGTGTTTTCAAGCGGACGGGTAACATTGTTTTCAATGTCCAATGCACTTGCTCCTGTATAATTGGTTGCTACCATTAAAATATTTGGCTCTATATCGGGAAGCAAATCAATAGGTAGCCTGCTTAATGAATACAACCCCAAAATAATTACTCCAACAAAAATCAGAGATGTCATTATGGGCCTTTTAACCGAATTTTCGTATAAACTCATAGATTTTAAATTTTGAACTAAGTTATTTTAATACCGTTTTTCAAAAAACTTTTTTCGGTAAAAATTTTTATTTTTGTAAATTCACTTTCTTACCATCTGCCAATTTTGACTGACTTGAAACCACAACCAAGTCTCCATCATTCAGGCCGGAAATAATTTCATATTCTTTGCCCAAGCGCTTACCTAATTCCACTCTCTGATAAATTACCGATCCGTCCTTATAGACATAAACAAAATATTCTCCCGAACCGGATTGCTTAATAACAGCCATATCCGGAACAATAATTCTCCGGGCAGAACCGAAATTGATTTCAACTCTTGCAAACATGCCGGGACGAATTTTATAATTCTCATTATTCATTTTAATTTCTACTTGAAAGGATCGAGTGCGTTCATCAATAGTTGGATAAATCAAACTGATTTTTCCCTGAAAGGTTTCTCCTTCAAAAATGTCGAATTTAATGGTAGCCGGCATTCCAATTTTTACCTGTGCATAATTTGATTCCGATACATTGATCAGTAGTTTTACCGGATTAATTTGCATAACGGTAAGAATGGGGATTTGTCCGTTAAAAAAATCACCATTGTCGTAGTTACGTGCTGTAACAACACCTGCTGTCGGGCTGAGCAAATATGTATTTTCGGATAAATTTTGCAAATTGGTTTTAGCTATATCCAATTGCAATTTGGCATTGTCGAGTTCCTGCTGTGAAGCACCTCCGACGCTGAAAAGTTCTGCCACCCGATTATACATTCGCTGATAATTTTCAACCTGAATTTCGAGGTTTGACAAATTGGCAGCATCCATCTGAACCAATTTTTGGCCTTTTGAAACAGAAGTGCCAACTTCAACCATAATTTTTCTTATCCTCCCTGGTGTGGAGGGAGAAATATTGTTTTTAACTTCTGGTTGAACAGTTGCCGTAAATTGACCGGTTTGTTCTACATCCTGCATTTTTACTTGCTGAACCCGAACACTTGGAATTTCTTCTTCTCCTTGCTGTTTTTTTCCTGATTTTCCGCATGACACCAGCCCAATTGTTAAGGCCATAATTAATATCCCTAATTTATTTATCCTTTTCATTTTAATGTCATTTATTTGGTTGTTATTATAAATTGAAATCTGTATTATATTTTAATTTTAGAAAATAATCTGATTGCCAAGTAGTTTTTCCAGATCGGCTTTTGCGGACAAGTAATTGTAAATAGACTGATTATAAGATAAGCCTGCTTGGGTATAGGCCAATTCGGCATTGGACAAATCGAGATAAGTTGCAGCTCCAACTTCATAACGTTTTTGTGAAATACTCAGTGCTTTCTCCGCCTGTCGCAATCCTTCCTTGTTCGATTCTATCACTTTTAAGGACTGATTAATGTTATCCAAATACGACATGGCTTGTAATTCCAAACCTCTCCTGAGATTGTCGCGCTGATATTTCATTTCTTCTACCTGAATCTCAATTTGTTTTTGCTTAAAGAGTTTTCCTCCTCCTTGAAACAGAGGAATAGAAAGAGAAAGTGCTGCCGTTGAAGTGGGGAACCAATGATAATTGGAAAATGCTATCGAATCGTCAGCCATACTCATATACTGATAATTGATAGCTGCCGATAAGGTAGGAAGATTAGTGGATTTCTGAATCTTCAAACTTTGTTTGAGTTGCTGGGCTTTGATATCGAATTGTTTCAAATCGCTATTACTTTTCAGGGTAGTGGTGTCAATGGATAGCACATCTGCATATTTGTTGGCTTCATAGTTTGATAGATTTCCTTCAACTTTTAAACCGATAAACATGTCAATTCCCATCAACATTTTTAGTCTTAAAACACTCAAATTAACTGCATTTTCTGCTGAAACCAAATTGGCATTGGCATTTTTGACCTGCACGTCAGCACGAATCCATTCAAATTCGGATACGCTTCCCTGTTTGTATTTGTTTTCTATAATTTTTGCATTTTCTACCGCTATGTCGTAACTTTTTTTAAATACATCGTACGAGTCCTGCGCCAACAAAATAGCATAATAAGCTTTTGAAACTTCGTTAACAAGTGAAAGTTTTGAAGAACGTGCAGATTCCATTACCAACTGGGCATCAAGCTCCGACATTTTTATGGTTGCCCAGAGAGTAGGCGCAATTAAAGGCATGGCAGCCGAAATTCCTCCACTGAAAGTATTGTCCTGTCCTACTTCAATTCCGTCAGGACGTGCCGGCATACCGGGAATATTAAAAAACAATTTCTGTTTTTTTACAGCTCTGGAGTATTGCCCCGAAGCCGATATGACAGGAAATAAAGCGGAAATTTTTTCCTTGCTCGAGTAATCCACTCTTTGAATTTCCTTGTTGGCAACCTTAATGGTCGGACTTTCACTCAACGCTATTTCTATCGCCTTATCGAGTGAAACAATCAATGTATCTTGCGCTTTGAGTGAGAAAGGCAAAAGCGCTATTACACAAAGAACAATAAAAATTGATTTTCTTAATGAATTTGCTGTCATATTCTTTATTTATTTTTTGGTTATACCAATTTAAAACTTAAGGTTCACTTTCATAATAGTTTTTTCTTACATATTCAAGTCCCTTTTCATTGGCAATAATGTGTATCATAATGTCTATGAAAAAGTCAACGATCCGTTTTTTTGAATATTTTTTGGGGTATTGGCTCATGGTGGTCATTATGTTTTTCAGTTGGTATGAATGGAGCATCGAAAGCAATTCAATGTCTAAATCATCTCGATAAAATCCTTCTTTTACTCCTTGTTGAAGGTTCTTCTCAAAATCTTTTCTGATAATAGAACGCCTGCGCATTTCGTGCTTTTCGTAAACTTTAGGATAGTATTTTTTTATGTCCATCCACATAAGTTTAGGTTGGCAGTCGATGTTTTTCTTAATTTCTTTCAAAACGGAGATAAGTGATTCAATTGCATTTTTATCATCGAATCTTTTTTTCATTTCTTCAATATTGATTTTTTCTTCATAAGTCAATATTGCGTCCACCAAATCTTCCTTTTGTTTAAAATAACTGTAGAAAGTCTTTTTCGAAATTCTCAGCTCATTGCAAATGGTATCAATGGAAACATTTCTGATACCAAATTCAATAAACAAATCCAATGATTTTTGAAGTATAACTTCTTCAGTATTTTTCATTTTGCGAAATAAAAAATTTTCATTGCAAAATTAATTAAAAAATCATCGTACATAAGCAAAAAAACAATAACAAAAAGTTAAATATTATTTTTTTGTATATAAGAGACTGTTTATCAATAATTTAATTGAATGTAATTAAAAACTTTTAGAATTTAATAGTTTCCAAGTAAATATCTATATAAAAATTTGACTGTACAATATTGTTAAAATAAATTATCAAAAGCATTTCATTTTAAATTTATACTTTTACGTTACAGCAAGGATGGCAATTCAAAAAATCATGGTAACATTTAAGGATTGAATCATTCAATTATCAATTAAGCCATAAAATGGTTCAGAATTTTGAATGAAAATTTTCATCAAAAATTAAGCCAGAACCAATAGGTACATTAAAAAATGGGAGAAAAATAATTTTTACCTTCATTTTATTTATTTTAACCCGAAATCCTGTGGCTGAAGTCGGTGTTTTTTATCAGATAATAAAAACACAATTGTTCTCCAATTAACTTCGCTCCATTTATAGTCCAACCGGCAACAATTCGTAGTTTATGTTCAATGAAATTTCGATTATGAAACCCATATGTATTGCATACACAAACACGAATGAATATAATATTCAGACATGTGGGTTCCATCAGACCATTAAAAAATAAATTATATTCTGATGAAAGAAATAAATAAATAAATTCCTTTATTGCTTATAAACGATTTTTCCTATCGTAATTTGAGGCGTTTTAAACCGAAAGATACTTTTTTCTAAACATAAGCACACTTATTTGTTCTATTTTATTGATATTTAATTAAATAGATAGATAGAATAGAAAAAAATCCAGAGGAGAGCTATTCAATAATTTCAGTCGCAAACAAAATGGAACTAATTATGATATAATCTACTTTTATAAACAGCTATGGCAGCATTTTCTCCATCTAAAGCTGAGGAGGTAATTCCTCCGGCATAGCCTGAACCTTCACCACAGGGGAAAAGCCCTTTTATTTGAGGATGCTGATAAGTTTCCTTATCACGCGGTATCCTTATTGGAGAGGAAGAACGCGATTCTACACCAACAATAACAGCTTCACGGGTGAGAAATCCGTGCATTTTTTTGTCAAATTTTTTAAATCCTTCTTGTAAACGTTTAGTCAAAAAATCAGGCATCCAAAAATGTAACGGGGAAGAGATCAAACCAGGAAGATAGGAACAAGTAGGCAAATTGTCGGAAAGTTTTCCATTCACAAAATCCGTTAATCGCTGAGCCGGAGCAGTCAGATTCAAACCACCATTATTGATATAGGCCAATTTTTCTAAATGTTTTTGAAACATAAGTGAGGCAAGTGGCCCACAACCTGAAAAGTCTGAAGGAATATCCTCAGGTTTTATTTCGACAACTATACCCGAATTGGCAAAGGGGGAATTTCTTTTGGATGCAGACATTCCGTTGACAACAATTTCTTTTGTTCCACTTCCGGCGGGCACAATATGTCCTCCCGGACACATACAAAAGGAATATACACCACGTCCCTCCACTTGTTCAACCAACTGATAATTGGCCGGAGGGAGAAAATCTCCTCGATACTTTTTATGATACTGAATACTATCAATCAATTGTTGGGGGTGTTCCACACGAACACCCATTGCAAAACCCTTATTTTCGAGCAGAATTCCTTGATGATAAAGCATTTCATAAACATCGCGCGCAGAATGACCGGTAGCCAAAATCAGGGATGCAGCTTCAAAAATATTATTATCAGTTGTTTTACAACCTGTTAAATGTCCATTTTTTAATAAAATATCGGTAATTCTTGTTTCAAAATGAATCTCTCCTCCACAATCAATAATGGTTTTACATATATTCTCAACGATTAAGGGCAATTTGTCGGAACCAATGTGGGGCTGTGCTTCATAAAGAATATTTTCATTTGCGCCATGATGATGAAAAACCTGTAAAACATGAAGTTTATCTCCTCTTTTTTTTGAGCGAGTGTAAAGCTTACCATCAGAAAAGGTTCCGGCACCTCCTTCTCCGAAACAATAATTGGAATTTGGATCAATACACTCATTTCGACAAATGGAAGCAATATCTTTTTTTCTTTGATTTATTTGCTTGCCTCTTTCCAATATAACAGGTTTAAGGCCAAGTTCTATAAGTTTTAAGGCTGCAAAAAGCCCTGCCGGCCCCGAACCGATAATTAAGACCGATGGTTTGTTGCCAACAAAATTATAATGAAAATTATAGGCTGTGTCTTCCGGTGGGATTTCGTCCCAATAAACTTCAACAGACAAGTTGAATTTTGGTAGATAAGAACGGGCATCAATGGATTTGCGAATGATTCTCCATCTTGTAATCTGCTGTATCTCTATATTTATAATTTTGATTATCTCTTTTTCGAGTACTGATTTATTATTTACTTTTTCCGGTGGTAAAGTAATTTGGATTTCCTTATGCATATTTATAAAGTAAATTTTTCTTTATCACAAAAGTATAGGATTAATCTCAAAAGAAAAAATTATTTTTTTCATTGTTGTTCGGTAAACATTTATAAAAATTAGTGAAAACCATTATAGAAAATGTCTTACTATAATATCGCCCCTAATGGGGCTTAGATTATGTGGGTTGAATTTTTCTACCATAATTTCGCTGCAATGCAGCTTTCTCTTAAGTCCCATCGGGACGATATTATGGTAGTCAATAAGTTACAAATATCATTAGAGCTCCGTAGGAGCGACACTATTTGCTCCTTTATTTTTATCGGACAACATTAATTTTTTTTAAAAAAATGCAGATTACTTGCTGTTTAACAATTGACTATTTCACCCAACTTTGCAAACATGAATAACATAACGTTAAAGTTTAGTAAAAAAAGACTGATTTTGGTTAGTTTGGTAGTCAAATTCAGTCGATTGAAATTGTAATATTTTGGATTTCAATAGTTTTTGTTTCTGAGAACACATTTGTAGTATCCCGGGATTTTGGTGGTTTTTTAATTTGCATTACAGAACATTGCGGAATGCATTTCGATTTATCAGTTCGCTGCAGTCCCGATAGAAAAATGCTCGAGAGCTATTTTCGTATCAAGGAAAACTACCGCGACATAGCGGGAGTAGTTCGCAGTTATATTCTGTTGGTTCCGGGCTCCATTCTCGAATTGGACCCCAACCAACGAAAGCAGGTAGCAATTATCGGCAATTGAACAAGCAGATGGGAAAAAATACGCTTACCGAATTTAACCAAGCGGCTAAAACGTTAATAGAACGTGGCTTGGAAAAACTGCCTGTTCACAACGGAATGGTAAATCGTGGAATGGATTATAAAGCAAAAAGAATTTGAACGAATATTTGGCGAAGATATGGTTCAACAAAACCGATTTATATCTTCAAGCAAGGATGTTAATGTTGCTTTGGATTTTGCCATAAGAAATCAAAGCCTTATGAAAAAGAATGAAATACAAGTAGTATTTGAGATAACGAGTAAAAACGGTCGCAACATATCTGACATTTCAAAATTAGAAATAATGTTTACCAGTAACACATCGTTTCGCATTGAAAAAACGGAAACAACCGATAATGATGTTTGAGGTAAATTGACAGAATTATGAAATTTCAAGATATGCTAAGAATACTTTTGGAAAAGCAACGTCAATGGGATTCGCTTACGCCGGAACAACAAGAAGCCGAAAAAGAGAAACATGTAGCGTATGATGAATGCATACTTTCCGAATCGGGTTACTATGATTATGAACTTGATGAAGATGAAAACGACTAAATCGAGTAGGGCGGGGGAGTAATCCCCCTACCTGCTCAATTAGAGTTCAATTTTTTCGAGAAAGTTTTTCAATAATTGTCTTCTTTCAGTTGCATGAAGGCTTTGGGGTGCAAGCAAACCGGACAAACTTCCAGCGCTTCTTCCGATTCGTAAATGTAGCCACAATTTCTGCATTGCCACAGCACTTTGCCGTCTTTTTTGAAAACCTTGTCTTCGGAAATATTCTGTAAAAGTTTCAGATAACGACGTTCGTGTTCCACTTCTACTTTAGCCACCATTTTGAATGCTACGGAAATTTCAGGAAATCCTTCTTCTTTGGCAACCTCAGCAAATGTTGGATATAAACTTGACCATTCTTCATACTCTCCTTCAGCTGCAGCTTTCAGATTTTGTTTGGTTGTTCCGATAATTCCTGCAGGATAGGAAGCGGTGATTTCTACCATGCCACCTTCCAGAAATTTGAAGAATCTTTTGGCGTGTTCCTTTTCCTGACTGGCAGTTTCCATAAAGATGGCAGCAATTTGTTCGTAACCTTCCTTCTTGGCAACGCTGGCAAAAAATTCGTACCGGTTACGTGCTTGCGATTCGCCGGCAAAGGCTTTCAGCAAGTTTTGTTCTGTTCTTGTCCCTTTTAACGATTTATCCATAATTTTGTTTTTTAATGAGTTACTGAATGATTTATTTAAGAAATCTCTATAAACTCCGATTTTTCTGAACCACAAACCGGGCAAACCCAATCATCGGGGAGATCGGAAAATTTTACTTTTTCTTCGGCCTCATCGTAAATGTAGCCGCAAATTGGACATTTGAATTTTTTCGACATAGCATTTTCAGTTTTAGTTTCTATTTTTGATTGATCTATATACGTTGGAGCATTTTTGGGTGAAAATCCTTTTTTTACCTCCCGATAATACGCATAAGTCAAAGGTTGACCGGTATCGTCGACAATTTCGGCACTAACCAGTTCGCCAATAAAAATCCAATGTGTTCCCACATCAAAAACATCAACCAGCTTACATTCAAAAAAAGCAAGGCTGCCATCGAGTACAATAGGGACATTGGTTTCCTTAAAAATAACTTTTACGTCCGTCATTTTATTCATCTCCCTTCCGCTTTTATATCCAAACTTGCCAATAAGTTCGGCGGAAGTATCCTGTGCCAGTATGGAAACGGCAAAAGCCTTGAACTGCTGAATAAACGAAGCGGAATAATTATCCTTGTTACAGCAAACGGCAAAACGCTGAGGCTGAGAAGTAACTTGAAATACCGTATTTGAAACAAAACCATTTCCCTGGTTTCTATCTCCAGAAGTTACAATATATAACCCATAAGATATTTTATAAAGTGCTTCTAACTGTATCACAGAGTAAGAATTAAAAAAGATATTTGAAAAAACATCTAAAAAAAATCTTAGACAAAAATAGTTTTAAATTTCAAATTATAACGATATTGAAACAAAAATAAATTTTCTCATCTCATTTTTCCGGAGATATTTCATGCAGTAATAAATTAGGATAAAGAACATCATGTGTTTTTTCCACCATTATTTTTTTTGGCAAAGAAAATTCACCGGTAGCGCGAATATCTTCCGATGAGGCTCCTACATGTATTTTGTATTTGCCTTCGTCAGCAATCCAAGCACTGACACCACTCCAGAAAGAAGCCAAAGAACGGGCATCCAGCTTAAAAGTTATCACTTCACTCTCGTTGGGTTTTAGCAATTGAGTTTTGGCAAAAGCTTTCAGTTCCTTTACAGGTTTGTCGATGGCTTGTTTGGGAGCTTCCCGGTAAAGTTGAACAACTTCTTTGCCGGCTGTTTTTCCGATATTGGTAATTTTTACCGAAACGCTTATTTCGTTATCAAACAAAGTATTGCTCAACTTCAAATCGGAATATTTGAAACTGGTATAGGAAAGTCCATAACCAAAAGGATAAGCTGTCGGCACTTTGAAAGTTTCATAATACCGATAACCGACATATATACCTTCTGTATAAAAAGCATTGACGGGGTTATCTTTGGGTTCGCCGGGAAAAGTTGCAGCCGAAGGAACATCAGCATATTTCATCGGAAAGCTGACAGCCAGTTTGCCGGAAGGATTTTCTGTACCTTTCAACAAATCAACCACCGCATGAGCACCTTGTTGCCCGGGTTGCCATGCAAGCAAAACAGCATCAGGCCAATCTCTCCAATCGGCAGTTTCGATAACGCCTCCAATATTGAGCACCACAACAACTTTCTTTTTGGCAGCATGGAAAGAGGTACAGACATTTTTTATCAGATTTTTCTCAACTTCGCTCAATGAAAAAGTCGATTCAGGACGATCCCAACCTTCACCGGCCTGACGTCCAATAGTAATAACCGCAATATCGGAATTTTTTACCTGCGATTGAATAAAGTCTTTGGTTAAATTTAATTCCGGTGCAAAATCAACAGCAAATTTTTGATTTTCTTTCTTCTCATGTTGTCTTACCGAATCGATAAATTGTCTGTACCGATCGGTCAAAGTTTTCGACAATTGAAATTTTGCAGTACCAAAAGCCTCATCCAAAGCTGCAGCATGATCATAATTCACTTCGCCACTTCCGGTTCCGCCAGTCATAAATTGATAGGAAGTTTTTCCAAACAAAGCTATTTTTTTTACTTTTTTGAATGGCAAAGTGGAATTTTCGTTTTTCAATAAAACCATACCTTCAACTGCTGCCTTGCGAGCAATAACGGCATGAGCTTCCAAATCGGGATGATACGACGGTTGATAACCTTTGAAATGAGGAGTTTTCTGAATGAAATCCAGAATTCGCATCAAATTTCTGTCAAGCGTTTTTTCGCTTAAAGTTTTGTTTTTCAGTGCTTCCCTGAGTACTTCTCGCTGTGTAGCTCCAGGTTCCAACAAGTCGTTTCCTGCTTTCATTTGAGCTACCGCGTCATCGCCACCCCACCAATCGGACATTACCATTCCTTTGAATCCCCATTCTTTACGTAAAATGGTAGTCAGCAAATCGGGATTTTGAGAAGTATAAAATCCATTCAAGCGGTTGTAGGAAGACATTACCGTCCAAGGATTTCCTTCTTTAACAGCAATTTCAAAACCTCTCAGATAAATTTCTCGCAGTGCACGCTGACTGACAATTGCATTAATTGTGGTGCGTTTGGTTTCTATATTGTTGGCAGCAAAATGCTTAACGGAAGTGCCGACGCCATTGGATTGCAATCCAACAACCATTGCAGCGGCCATTTTACCGGCAATGAGCGGATCTTCGGAATAATACTCAAAATTTCGCCCACAAAGCGGATTTCGCTGAATGTTCAATGCCGGAGCCAATAATACATCCGAACCATACTCCAAAACCTCGTTACCCATAGCTTTTCCTACTTCTTCTACCAGTGGAGTATTCCAAGTAGAAGCCAGCACTGTTGCCGTTGGGAATGCCGTACAATAAAAAGGATGAGAAAAGCCTTCTTGCTTTGGTTCAATTCGTAAACCGGCAGGGCCATCAGTGAGAATAGCAGGTGTAATGCCCAATCGAGGAATGTCCCATGTACGACCGGCAGCACCGGCAAGCAATACGGTTTTAGGCCCTGTAGCGGGATTTTTCCATGTATCTTCTCCCAAACCCATGACCATATAAATTTTGTCTTCCAAAGTCATAGCTTTGATGACTTCTTTTAAGCTGTCTTTTCCCAATTGCGGCGTTGCAGGCTTATTTTGAGCATTTACAACTGCAACCAAAGACAACACGATAAAAAGCAAATTGATTTTTTTCATACCATTATGTTTTTTTTGTTATTGAGAAAAAAGCATATCCCTATTTTATTATCCTTTTAAATGAGAAAGGAATGGATTTTCTGAAAAAATACCGAATATATCAAATCGTTCCTGTTGAAAGGTTAAAAAACTGTACACAATAACTGTTCGATAAAAATTTTACCGTACTTTTTACGTCTTTCTACCAAGTTCTATATCTACCGTTATCATTTCAAAATACAACTGACATTAAAATTGCTCATGACAAATAAATTAGAACAGGCCTTTGTTCGCCTTAAAGGTTCAGCTTCTCGATTCAAATTTTTTCGGTCTAAAAATTCGTCAGTTGGTGCAAATTTTGATTATCTTTGCATTTCAAAAAAATAAGACAAAGACTTTCACTATCAATTTGATAGACAAATAATTAAATTTTCACAACTCATCGAGCAGCATCACTTTGAAATTGTAAAAGTATAAAAAATGGAACTACCGAGCAAATACAATCCCGAAGGAATTGAATCAAAATGGTATCAATATTGGTTGAAAAATGGTTTTTTTCATTCAACACCCGATCAACGTCAACCTTACACAATTGTAATCCCGCCTCCCAATGTAACAGGAGTACTTCACATGGGACACATGCTCAACAATACCATTCAGGATATTTTGGTACGTCGGGCTCGCATGCAGGGAAAAAATGCCTGTTGGGTGCCGGGAACCGATCATGCTTCCATAGCCACCGAAGCTAAAGTTGTGGAAAAGCTTGCAGCCGAAGGAATTAAAAAAACCGACCTTTCACGTGAAGAGTTTTTGAATCATGCTTGGGAATGGACGCGGAAACATGGCGGCATTATTCTGGAACAGCTAAAAAAACTGGGAGCTTCATGCGATTGGGATCGTACAGCTTTTACAATGGACGAAATCCGTTCACAAAGTGTAATCAAAGTTTTTGTGGATTTATACGAAAAGGGAAAGATTTATCGCGGCATTAGAATGATAAATTGGGACCCGAAAGCAAAAACGGCTTTGTCGGACGAAGAAGTAATTTTTAAAGAACAGGAAGGAAAACTTTATTACTTGAAATATAAACTTTGTCCGACTACCGAAAACGACAACAGTGATGAATATCTGATTGTTGCAACCACACGCCCTGAAACCATCATGGGAGATACGGCAGTTTGCATCCATCCTGCCGATCCCCGCTACCAACATCTGAAAGGTAGAAAATGTATTGTTCCATTGGTAAACCGGGAAATTCCAATTATTGAAGACGAATATGTTGACATGGAATTTGGAACTGGATGTCTCAAAATTACACCCGCTCACGACGTAAACGACTACATGCTGGGCGAAAAACATCACTTGCCTTCCATTGATATTTTCAATGATGATGGCACACTCAATGAAAATGGTGGTAGCTACGCCGGCATGGATCGTTTTGAAGTCCGCAAAAAAATTGTAAAAGACCTTGAAGTAGCCCATTTACTCGAAAAAACGGAAAACTACATCAATAAAGTTGGTTTTTCTGAACGTACGGATGTTCCCATAGAACCAAAATTATCCATGCAATGGTTCCTGAAAATGGAAGAACTTGCCAAACCTGCACTGGAAGCCGTAATGACTGATAAAATAAAATTGTATCCTCCAAAATACAAAAATACTTATCGCCATTGGATGGAAAACGTAAAAGACTGGTGTATTTCCCGACAACTTTGGTGGGGGCATCGCATCCCTGCCTATTACTTTTCGAATGGTGGTTGGGTAGTTGCTGAAACAAAAGAAGAAGCTTATCAAAAAGCACTCAAAATAGCGAACGAACCATTTCCGATTGAGAATTTAAGACAGGACGAAGACTGCCTGGATACATGGTTTTCTTCGTGGTTGTGGCCAATATCGGTTTTCAATGGTATTCTCGAACCCGACAATGAAGAAATTAACTATTATTATCCCACTGATGATTTGGTTACGGCTCCGGAAATTTTATTTTTCTGGGTTGCACGCATGATCATAGCCGGATATGAATACAGAGGCGAAAAACCTTTTAAAAACGTTTATCTGACCGGTATTGTAAGAGACAAATTGGGAAGGAAAATGTCCAAATCGCTGGGGAATTCACCCGATCCGCTGCTTTTGATAGAACAATATGGAGCTGATGCCGTCCGTATGGGAATGTTGTTGACTTCCCCGGCCGGAAACGATTTACTTTTTGACGAAAGTTTGTGCGAACAAGGAAGAAATTTCAACAACAAAATTTGGAATGCATTCAGACTGGTAAAAGGCTGGCAAACCGCCGAAATTGAACAACCTGAAGCCTCACGGCTTGCAGTGGAATGGTTCCGGCATCAACTCAACAAATCGTTGTATGAAATGGAAGATTTGTTCGGCAAATATCGTTTGTCGGAAGCATTAATGACGGTTTACAAGCTTTTCTGGGACGAATTTGCTTCATGGTATTTGGAAATTGTAAAACCGGGATACGGGCAACCTGTTGACCTCAAAACTTACAATGCTACGTTGGAATTTTTTGATGTTTTATTAAAAATATTGCATCCCTTCATGCCTTTTATCACGGAAGAGTTGTGGCAACAGCTGTCCAAAAGAAAGGATGGCGAAAGTATTATGATGCAGCCCCATCCTCAACCTGAAAACTTTGATGAGAATATAATAAAGGAATTTGAAACCGTTAAGGAAATTGTGGCCGGAATTCGCAGTGTACGTTTACAAAAAAATATTCCCAACAAAGAAGTTTTAAAGTTACTAGTTAACGGAAAAGACAATACAAATTTTTATTCGGTCGTAAAAAAGCTCGGGAATATCAAATCGATAGAAAAAACAGCGGAAAAAGCACCCGGCTCTGTTTCTTACATGGTTGGAACGACCGAATACATTATCCCGACAGGCAACAAAGTAGATATAGCTTCCGAAATAAAGAAGTTGGAAGAAGAATTGGCTTATCTCGAAGGCTTTCTGGCTTCGGTGATGAAAAAACTGAACAACGAAAAGTTTGTTGCCAATGCTCAACCTCAAGTTGTTGAGAATGAGCGCAAGAAAAAAGCCGATGCTGAAAGCAAAATTGCTTCTTTGAGGGAATCAATTGAGGCTTTACGAAAAATTTCTTGATCAGACTTTGTCACCATTCAATTTCAGCTATTAAAAAATTTATTAGCAAATTTTGAGATGGATTCCACATCGATTTTATAAATTTTGAGATATTTCTTATTTTCATCGAAGATGCGCTTCGACGTTTTTTAAAATTATTGGTTCAAGAGGTATAAAAAAGAAGTTCGACTTTTAGAAAACTTATTACTTGTTTATGATTCGATAGAACAGTAATATTTTTAACATTTCAAGCCACAATCAATTTAAGTGTCTTTAAATTAATAGATTAAGTTCATAAAATATAATTATCTGAAAATTGTTAAAAGTCGAATTGCTCCAAAAATAGGTTGTAAAACATAAATTTTGACTTGCAGGTTTTATTTTTTAATGCGTATTTTGCAAGCGTTAACTAAACAACACAATCTTTTTTATACCTTAAAAACTAATACCTATTAAAAAACGCGAGGCCTTGTGAAATGTCTCGCGATTTTTATTGAATAAAGGCCTCAAATTTTATATTAGAGACAACAAATTGCAACTTCAATAAAAACGACTAATTTTGCAAATCAAAAAAAATCGGATATAAAATTCTTCAGCTTTGCTGTAACAAAAAACTTTTCGCAGTTGAAGAAGAAAGACTAATATTAATTACAATAATTTAATGATAAAATGAGTTTCAATATCGTAGTTTTAGCCAAACAGGTGCCTGATACCCGAAATGTGGGAAAAGATGCCATGAAAGCCGATGGAACAGTGAATCGTGCTGCGCTGCCGGCTATTTTCAATCCGGAAGATTTGAATGCTCTTGAGCAGGCACTTCGCATCAAAGAAAAGGTTCCCGGCACAGTTGTTCATTTGCTGACAATGGGTCCGGTTCGTGCTGCCGAAATCATTCGTGAAAGTCTCTATCGCGGGGCTGACGACGGATTTCTTTTAAGTGGAAGAGAATTTGCCGGCTCTGATACGTTGGCAACTTCCTATGCTTTATCCTGCGCCATTCGCAAGTTGGGAAAAATCGATCTGATCCTTTGCGGCCGTCAAGCCATAGATGGAGATACGGCGCAAGTGGGGCCTCAGGTTGCGGAAAAACTGGGCTTACCACAAATCACATACGCCGAAGACATTATTGAAATTACCAAGAAAAATATCACCGTTAAACGCCGACTGGAAAGAGGTGTGGAAATTGTCAAAGGGCCACTGCCCATATTGGTTACCGTTAACGGAACAGCAGCTCCATGCCGCCCAAGAAACGCCAAGTTAACACTTAAATACAAACATGCTGCAACCCCATCCGAAAAACAGGAATCGGGTTCTGATTATACCGATCTGTACGATGCACATCCCTATTTGAACATTACCGAATGGGGTGCCAATGACATTGAACACGATCCAAAGTGGCTTGGATTGAGCGGTTCACCTACTAAAGTTAAGAAAATCGACAATATCGTTTTCACGGCAAAAGAAAGTAAACGACTCACAGGCAGCGACTTTGAAATTGAAAGTTTAATGAAAGAACTCATTGCTAACCATACTATCGGTTAATTTTGAGTATCTCTAAAAAATTTTTCTAATCTAATTTATTGGCAAAAAAAATAGAAAATTTCCTTTCAGGAAAAAAGAATTAAATATATATGAACAACTTATTTGTATATCTTGAAATAGAAGACGGAATAGTGAAAGATGTAAGCCTCGAATTGCTTACAAAGGGACGTTCGTTGGCAAAACAGCTCAATTGCAAGCTGGAAGCTGTAGCAATTGGTTATCAGCTGGAAAATATACCTAAACAGGTATTTCCTTATGGAGTAGAGGTATTGCATTTGGCTGACGATAAAAGATTTGTTCCTTACACCACACAACCTCATGCTTCGGTGCTAATTCATCTTTTTAAGGAAGAAAAACCACAAATTGCACTTCTTGGTGCTACTTCACTTGGGCGCGATTTGGGTCCAAGAGTATCTTCTGCTCTTTTCAGCGGATTGACCGCCGACTGTACTTCTCTCGAAATTGGCGACTATGAAGACAAAAAAGCCGGTAAAGTGTATAAGAATTTACTTTATCAGATTCGTCCGGCTTTTGGTGGCAATATAGTTGCTACTATTGTGAACCCCGATTGCAGGCCACAAATGGCAACCGTACGCGAAGGCGTAATGAAAAAGGAGATTTTCGATCCAAAACATACGGGCGAAATTCGTCGATTGGAAGTTTCGAAATACGTTTCGGACCAAGACTTTGTAATTGAGGTGATTGAACGACATATCGAAAAAACTAAAATTGATATTAAGTCGGCTCCAATTATTGTTTCCGGAGGATATGGAGTAGGAAGTGCCGAAAATTTCAAATTGCTTTATGAGCTGGCAGAAGTTTTGGGAGGAGAAGTTGGGGCTTCTCGTGCTGCTGTTGATGCAGGTTTTGCCGAACACGAACGTCAAATAGGACAAACCGGAACGACCGTACGTCCAAAACTGTATATTGCCTGTGGCATTTCTGGACAGATTCAGCACATTGCCGGAATGCAGGAAAGTGCCATGATTATTGCCATCAACAGTGATCCCAATGCACCTATCAATAAAATTGCCGATTACGTAATCTCCGGAAGAGTGGAAGATGTGCTTCCGAAAATGATAAAATATTATAAGAAAAACACAAAATAAGAAACAAACCCAGCGAATGAAAAAATTTCAGAAAATCGAATCAATAAAATTTATTTAAACGTTTCCTGTTATTATTCGCGCTTCAATTGTTTTCTTAATTTAATAACCGTAAAATTATGAACTTTTATAACGATAATCCCGCATTAAAATTCCAACTTTCGCATCCCCTGATGCAGAAAATTGTTACACTTAAGGAAAGAAATTTTGCCGACAAGGACAAATATGATTATGCTTCACGCGATTTTGAAGATGCCATTGATAATTATGAAAAAATTTTGGAAATTATCGGCGAAATTTGTGGAGAAGTGATAGCTCCCAATGCCGAAGAAGTAGATCATACAGGGCCTCAAGTTGTCAACAACCGTGTTGTTTATGCTCCCGGGACACAACAAAACCATGAAGTTCTGACGCAAGCCAGCCTTTACGGAATTGGATTGCCACGTCAGTATGGAGGATTAAATTTTTCGATGGTGCCGTACGTAATGGCTGCTGAAATGGTTTCGCGTGCCGATGCGGGTTTTGCCAATATTTGGGGTTTGCAGGACTGCGCTGAAACTATCAACGAATTTGCAGACGAAGACTTAAAACGGGAATTTCTTCCGAGAGTATGTCAGGGACAAACCTGTTCAATGGATTTGACTGAACCTGATGCTGGTTCCGATTTGCAGGCTGTGCAACTGAAAGCTACTTTTAACGAAAAGGACGGAATTTGGTATCTTAATGGAGTTAAGCGTTTTATTACCAATGGCGATGCTCACATTAAACTGGTGCTGGCCCGTTCCGAAGAAGGGACTACCGATGGTCGTGGATTGTCGCTTTTCCTTGTGGACAACAAACACGATGATACAGTAAAAGTTCGCCGTATCGAAAACAAACTGGGCATCAAGGGCTCTCCAACCTGCGAACTGGTTTTTAGCAATACGCCTGCAAAACTCATAGGTTCCAGACGCTTGGGATTGATAAAATACGTTATGTCGCTCATGAACAGTGCCCGACTTGGCGTAGGAGCCCAATCGGTGGGACTTTCGGCTTCAGCATATAATGAAGCTTTGAAGTATGCCAAAGAACGTCAGCAGTTTGGAAAAGCCATTATTGAATTTCCTGCTGTTTTTGAGATGATTTCACTTATAAAGGCTAAGCTCGATGCTTCACGTGCCTTGTTGTACGAAACTACCCGTTTTGTCGATATGTACAAAGCGTACGAAGCCATTGAAAAAGAGCGCCGTCTCGAACCTGAAGAAAAAGCCGAATACAAGGAATTTCAGCGTCTGGCCGATGCTTTTACTCCACTTTTGAAAATGTTTGCCAGCGAATATGCTAACCAGAATGCTTTCGACTGTGTGCAGATTCATGGCGGTTCGGGATTTATGAAAGACTATGCCTGCGAACGACTTTATCGCGATGCACGTATTCTGACCATATATGAAGGAACTTCCCAATTACAGGTTGTAGCTGCCATCCGCCACGTTACTACCGGAACTTATCTTCAGCAAATACGTGAATATGAAAAATTACCCATCAATCCCGAATTTCATTCTTTCAGAAAAAGATTGATGATTATGACCAACCTGTATGAAAATTCGGTGAGCCGTGTTATCGAAACTAAAAATCAGGAATATATCGATTTTCAGGCTCGACGACTGGTAGAAATGGCAGGGCACATCATCATGGGTTATTTGCTGATTCTCGACGCTACCCGAAACGATATGTTCCGCAAATCGGCTGAAGTATATATCAATTATGGTGAAGTTGAAACCAGAAAACATGCTACTTTCATCAAAACTTTCGACATGGAAAACATCGATATTTACAAAGTAGTTTGAGTTTATCATTACATTCTTAGCAAACGCTCAGGGTTAAAAAACTTTGGGCGTTTGTATTTTGAAATAGCTTTGACTTATTTTAAAATGATTAAAAATGTTTCTATATAATTGGTAATTAAATAGTTGCGTTGATAAAAAGTATTTTTAAAAATTAAAATCTGAATTTAAGAATGAGATTGCCAAATTCAGTTTATTTTTTTATTAAGCCGGTTATTTCTAAAAAATATCCTTATTAACTCCTGAGTCAACAAATATTTTCTTATTTTTGAGATTCTTAATTTCTGATGTTCCTGCAAGAATTTACGGATTGATTTTGTCGAAAAAATCATTTTATAATCTTATGAACTTTTTGACCAGAACTCCGGTTAATACCTTGAAAAATTGACATGTACACCTTTATGAAAAAAATCCATCTGCTTTTCATTATTTTCTGTGCTTGCGCAGCAAATGCTCAGGAATTTATTCCGCTCGTTACTCAATTTTCAAAAAACGATTATCGCGCTGCCAATCAAAATTGGGCGGTAGCACAAGGTTTGGACGGCATCCTGTATTTTGGGAACAACGAAGGACTGCTCGAATTTGACGGGTCTCTGTGGAAATTGCACAAAATTCCCGGAAATGGTCTGGTGCGTTCTGTTATGATCGACAAAAAAAACAGAATTTACATTGGCGCTTTTGAAGAATTTGGCTATTTTGAGAGAGACCGTTTTGGACAATTAAATTATACTTCCCTGTCTGCCTTGCTAAAAAATTACAAAATGCAGAACGATGAAGTTTGGAATATCTTTGACGATCAGGGCACCATTTTTTTTCAATCCTTTACTTCATATTTTACATTTAAAAACGGAGAAGTAAAAGGATTCAGAACCGATTTCTCCTTCTTGTTCTTCAACCTCTATCAAAATACTTTATACACACATACTTTTCAGAAAGATTTTTGCTACTTCGACCGGCAACAAAATACTTTTGTTCCAGTTCCCAACAATATCATGAAAAGTCCGGTAATCAAAATTCTGCCTTTTGACGATAAACATGCTTTAATGGTTACGATTTCCGATGGTCTTTATCTTTATGATAGAGATAAGTTTACCCGTTTTGCCACTGAAGTGGACGATGTACTGAAAAAAGCACAAATCAACAGAGCCGTTATTTCGCCAAACGGATTGATTGTGATCGGTACCATTTTAAATGGAGCTGTGGCTATAGACAAGTCGGGACGAAAGATCTGGGCAATCAGTTCTTCAAATGTCCTTCAAAACAATACCGTTCTGGGAATTACTTTCGACCGCGACAACAATATTTGGCTGGCGTTGGATAAAGGAATTGCTTTTATTCATCAAAACTCATCCTTTCGCTGCATTCAATCCTTTTACCCGGCAATTGGCGCCATTTATTCGGTAAGTTATGATCCTCCACATATTTATATTGCAACCAATCAGGGATTATACAGAGCCTTGTTGGAACATCACTCCATTCGTAACCTTTCCATCGACCCAAAAATAAAAGGACAAGTTTGGGATGTAAGTTCCTTTGATGGTCAGCAATTTTGTGGCAACAATGAAGAAACCTTTGAAGTTACACCCACAAGGTCCATTCCTGTTTCACCCGTAAAAGGAGGCATGTGTTTCGCTCATGGAAACATTCATGGTGTGGAGGTATTGGTTCAGGGAACCTATACGCAACTGTGTATTTACAAAAAAGAGAATGGGAAATGGAAATTCAGCCATGCAGTGGAAGATTTTCTTCATCCCATTCGCTACATCGAAATAGATTACACCGGAACCATTTGGGCAAGTCATTTGCATCGCGGGCTTTTTGCCATTCAACTTACGCCCGACTTACGGAAAATTGAACACATAAACATATACAAATCTCTTGATCAGCAACATTTAAACACCATTAACGTCTTTTCTGTAAACAACAGAGTAGTATTTACAGACTATAATTTATTTTATACTTTCGACGATATACGTAAAAAAATTGTGCCTTTCGACGAATTAAATAAAGCGCTCGGAAATTTTTCCAATTCCTATCGGATATGCTATTTCAAAGGAAATCTGTATTGGTTCATTCGCCCGGGCGAAGCTGCACTGGTTGAAATCAAACCCGGTCAAATCAAATTGGTGGATATGGTCCAATATGCCGATTTTCTTCATCAAACCGTTGACGATTATCAAAATATCATTCCTATCTCAGAAAATGAATGTATTTTCACTTTAGAGAATGGACTGGCACTTTATAACTACACACAAAAACTCATTCCACAGTACAGCATACAGTTAAAACTGAAAAGCATTCAAATTTCGGATGCAGCCAACAAGAAATTGAACTTTTTACCGCTCGAAGCCACCAGTTTACCGACTATTCCTTATTCCAGAAACAATGTTGTTTTTTCGGTCTTTTACCCCGAATATGCTCAAAGAAACAATGTGATGTATCGTTTTAAACTCGAAGGATTGGACGTGGTTTGGAGAGATCCATCTTCATCGCCCAGTATCGAATATAAATATTTGCCCTATCGGAAATATGTATTCAAAGCCGAAGCAATATCCGAAAGTGGACAAATTCTCTCAGAAACAAATTTTGCATTTGAAGTGCAACCACCCTTTTATTTGAGTACGCCTGCAAAAATTATCTACACTTTGGCGGTGCTATTTTTACTTTGGGGAATCTACTGGTATGTTCAACGAATTATTCACAGGAAAAAGGAAAAGGTCAGAATCGAACAGGAAGACATCAGGCGAAAAGAAATAGAAAAAAGAGAACAGCAAATCATGACATTAGAAAAAGAAAAGCTGGAATCGGAATTGACGCTGAAGAGCAAGGAATTGGCCACTTCGACCATGACGCTAATCAGAAAAAATGAAGTGTTGGCCACCATAAAAGAAGAAATCATGCAACAAAAAGCAGCTTTAGGATCACAATACCCCAACAAGTATTATGAAAAAATCATTCGGCTGCTCGACGAAAATCTTTCTTCAGAAGATGATTGGGCAATTTTTCAGGCCAATTTCGACCGAATTCACGAAAACTTTTTCCGACATCTACACGAACGATATCCCGAACTCACACCCAACGATTTAAGATTTTGTGCTTACCTTCGCCTCAATCTATCGAGCAAGGACATTGCCCATTTAATGAATATTTCGCTCAAAGGCGTAGAAATGGGAAGAGCCCGCATCCGCAAAAAAATTGGACTCCCTTCAACAAAAAGTCTCACCGAATTTATGATTGAATTTAAATAATAACTGTCAATTTTCACAAAAAGGTACCTTGCTATTATGCGGTTTACCAGCCGTTCGGCGTAGCCTCAAAGCTACTTCGAGTTAAAAATAAAATCTCCAGATTTTCAATAAGCGAATAAGGTTTTGGATGGTAGGA
>ERZ795046.335-NODE-335-length-59031-cov-11.055870_pt1 | contig 59031 bp, 50 predicted proteins | sample MGYA00375130_ERZ795046 | MGnify/ENA primary metagenome ERZ795046 (study PRJEB30175, sample SAMN05720202) | activated sludge metagenome | isolation source: anaerobic digester from wastewater treatment plant | place: Japan | collected 2015-05-15 ... | reverse complement strand
GATAATGTCCTTGATTCCATTGATGCAATAACAAAGCGCATGGGACTTTATAAACTCACAAAACCAGATCACCATTTAAAACAGTTTTCTGTTATAATTGAACAAGCCTCATCATCAATTGTAGATGCAGTAAAATTACTTGATAACATGAAACATTCCTCAAGAATTCAGGCCTATTGCAGTGAAATAAATAGGTTGGAAAATATGAGCGACCACCTCAGAGATATAGCCATTGGTGAACTCTTTGAAAAAAACTCAGATCCTATATTCATAATAAAATGGAAAGAGATCTATGAGACAGCAGAAAATACTGTTGATAGCTGCGACTACGTTGGTAAAACAATTTATTCAATAATTGTAAAACAAGCCTGAAGGAGGTTTCTCTTGTCAGTAAGTATACTATTTTTGATTGCTCTGGCTCTTTTTTTTGACTTTCTCAATGGATTTCATGATGCCGCAAACTCAATAGCAACTGTGGTTTCAACCAGAGTTTTATCGCCCAACTATGCTGTTGCATGGGCAGCCTTTTTTAACTTTATTGCCTTTCTATTTTTTGGCCTTCATGTAGCAGGTACAATAGGCAAAGGAATAATCAATCCAAATATAGTGGATTCCAACATAATATTTGCAACACTAATGGGTGCCTGTTTATGGAATCTGATTACATGGTGGTTTGGATTGCCCACAAGCTCTTCCCATGCTCTCATGGGTGGACTTGCAGGTTCTGCTGTTGTAAAGTCAGGAATAGGTTCCCTTGTTCCAGAGGGCCTTATAAAAGCCATTTCCTTTATAATTATATCTCCCATGCTTGGACTTTTAATTGGACTTGTAATGGGTGTTATCGTTTATAACTTATTCCGAAAATTTACTCCTCGCAAGGTTGACTCTTTTTTTCGAAAGGGGCAGCTTATTTCAGCTGCAGCATATAGCCTTGGACATGGTGGAAATGATGCTCAAAAGACCATGGGTATAATTGCGGTTCTACTTTATAGTAAGGGACTTCTTGGGTCAACCTTCCATGTCCCCTTCTGGGTTGTTATTTCCTGTCAGGCAGCCATTGCCCTTGGAACGCTCTTTGGAGGATGGCGAATCGTAAAAACCATGGGTAGCAAAATAACGAAGCTCAGACCTGTAGATGGCTTTTGTGCAGAAACTGGTGCTGCATGCACTCTGTTTTTTGCATCACACCTTGGTATACCTGTAAGCACTACTCATACAATTACAGGTGCTATTGTGGGGGTTGGTTCCTTAAAAAGACTTTCTGCTGTTAGATGGGGAGTGGCTGGTCGCATAGTATGGGCCTGGATCATAACTATACCTGCAGCTGCTGCAATAGCTATGATTACATATTATGTAGTTTCGCTTACATCTATATTTTAGCCTGAAATACTTTATAAATTCAGATTAAAAATAGCTATAGACACTACCCTCTATGATGCTTTGGCCAAGTGAGATTTTGGACTTTAATAAGTTATATCTCACAGCCCTCAAGAGGGTGGAGAGTTTGTTACCTCAAAAAACTTAATGACAGCAATGCTATTTTTTTACTGTCAGCTTCACTTCATGCTTGAATTTGCCTTGTATTATATTTAATATATATTTCTATGGCTTAAATTAAATAAGGAAGTAATATGGATTCACTTACGTTTACAGAACTGGGTCTTTCTGAAGATATTCTAAAAGAGCTAACTAAAAGAGGCTTTGAAGAGCCAACTGAGATTCAGAGAAAAATCATTCCAATCCTGCTAAAAGAAGAAACTGACATTATAGGTCAGGCACAAACAGGAACCGGGAAAACTGCAGCCTTTGGTCTGCCTTTGCTTGAGAAAATTAAAAAGAGCGAAAAATTTCCTCAGGTGCTTATTCTTACACCAACTCGTGAGCTTGCCATACAGGTTTCAGAAGAGCTTAACTCGTTTAAGGGCAAAAAAAAGCTAACGATTTTCCCTATATATGGTGGACAGTCAATTAACGAACAGATTCGACGCATAGAAAAGGGTATTGATATAATTGTTGGCACACCTGGAAGAATTATTGATCACATAAAAAGAGGAACTCTTTTTCTGCACAATATCAGGTATGTTGTCCTTGATGAAGCAGATGAGATGCTTAACATGGGGTTTATTGAAGAGGTTGAAGAAATACTACAGAATATTAATCCAGAAAAAAATATCTATCTCTTCTCTGCAACTATGCCAGAGCAGATTATGGCAATTGCAAAAAAATACATGAAGTCCTATAAAGTCATATCTACAAAAAATATTCAGCTTACAACTGATCTCACAGAACAGATATACTTTGAAGTTCGTGAGTCAGATCGTTTTGAGGCTCTATGTAGAATAATCGATATAGAAGAAGACTTTTACGGACTCATATTTTGCAGAACTAAAGTTGATGTTGATGATCTTACAAATAGATTAATAGATAGAGGCTATAGCGTAGAGGGATTACATGGAGATATTTCTCAGCATCAGAGGGAGAGAACTCTTACAAAATTTAAAAAGAAAAAAATAAATATACTTGTTGCAACTGATGTGGCTGCAAGAGGTATAGATGTAACAAATTTATCTCATGTTATAAACTATTCCCTACCTCAGGAGCCAGAGGCCTACATCCACAGAATAGGAAGAACGGGCCGTGCAGGTAAAAAGGGGATTGCGATTACATTTATAAGCCCCTCTGAATATAAAAAACTTCTCTTTATACAAAAAATTGCAAAGACCACTATCAAAAAAGAAAAAGTTCCAGCAATTGAAGATGTAATAAATAGCAAAAAGCTTAGAATAAAAAGAGAGATCGAAAGCATAATTGAACAGGGAACACAAAAAGAATATCTTAAGATTTCCAGTGCAATACTCAAGGAAAACAATGCTGAGGATATAATTGCTGCTATGATCAAATTTGCCTTTGAAAGAGATCTTGATGAGAGACGTTATGGTGAAATTTCCGAAGCCTCTGTGGACAGCAAAGGTACCACTCGCCTATTTCTATCATTTGGAAGAAAAGACGACATTACACCTCGAAAGCTAATAAAATTAATCAAAGAAAAAACTGGAATTGATTCAAATAAAATAACAGATATAAAAGTTATGGATAGCTTTTCCTTTATTACAGTCCCCTTTGAAGACGCAGGTAAACTTATAAAAAATTTCCCAAAGGAAATCGGAGGCAAACAGGGCTCAATTCAAAAGGCTAAAGAAACAAAGCCAGAGGTGAAACAGAAAAGAAAAAGCAAAAAATGATCACACAAATTATAATATCAAAAAAATACTAATCCCAAAGATAATCATGCCGATATAAATGTAAGAGACATAATTTACAGCAGAGCATATTTTCTGCAAATAAATAATACATAATGCGGTAATAGGAGTTTACAATGAAAAAAAACAACAGGTTTAGAAAACTTCTTGAGAAATATCTTGAAATAAAAGGACTTGATATTGTAGTTGTGCTGGATGATGGAACTGAAATTGAGCTTTATAAAAATCGTCAGCTAATTGATGATATGATAATTACAATGGACAACTATCAGAATAAGCAACAGATTCCTCTTTCTCGAATTAAATCCGTGGACATGTTTGCAGCATAAAAAGCAACCTATTTGAATTTTATTGTTCTAATAAGCTCCTTGCAGACCTCAGAGGTTGCATCATTAAAGGAATAAGAAAGTCGGGACAGCGATCCCGACCAGACTACATCTCCACTCTTACAGGCAACCATTCTGGCGCTAATCCCAACGGAATATGTTAACTCAAGCCAGGAAAATAAATACAAAAAGGATGTCTGAGATTGGTATGATTTGTAATCATATACACTTCCATAAACAACATAATCAGCGCCACTTATCTTTCCTATTTCAATGATTTCTTCAGGGGAAAAATCTTTTCTATCTTTTATCTTCAGGCTTTCAGGGAATTGAATCTTTTCTATTTCAATAATGTTAAATCCTCTTTTGAGAAGATTATGCTCAAATAAGCTGCGGGCAAGGTCTCCAGAATTATTTCCCTCAGCATTGTTGAAGTCCTTAAAATGGAGAACAGCGATAGTTGCAACCTTTTTATCGATCTCTCCCCTATTGAAAAAATATGCACTGCTTATACATCCTGAATTAGGAAGCACTATTGCAAAAAATAAAATAAATATCATTCTTTTCCGCATATCAAACCTCTAAAAGCTTTTGCCTATTCCAATTTTAAAGAAAATTACAATACCGCTACTTGTAAAGTCTTTCCCTGTAGGGACATTTATCTGAACAGTATCGGCATTTCCACTAAAAAGCCTTGCACCTATACCAAACATGAGTTCCGGGCAAAAAAATGTATTGTCCATAAGCTCATAATCACATCCCAGTGATAGCACTGCATGCAATATGTATGAATTGGGATCATCTATCGTGGAAAACTGCATAAAAGGCCCTGCACCAAACCATGGATTCAAGGGTTCCAGATTAAAATGTCTGTTTACAGATAGTCCTATTTCATGGAGAGGAATCTCTCCCATCTTACCTGACCAGTTATCAGGCTTATTGTTCATTGTCGAGGGATAAAAAAACCAATTTGTTCTTATGGATATATAGGGATTAAGTAAATAATCAAAAAACCAACCTGCCGCAGTTGCATAAGTCCATGATGCTTGATTTTGCACTGTAACTGATGAGGATTCTATTTCCAGATAAGAAGATGCCCATGACATAGTGATATTTGGCCCCAGCATTCTTCTCTGAGCTGAAAAAATCTCTCCCCTCACCAAAAACAGGAGCATTATAATGATGCTAAATAGCTTCTTCATCTATATCTTAAAATTTTTTTCTCTCCCTGTCATGGTTGAGTTTGTTCATTATATATACTGCAAAATATGCCCCAATAAAACCAGCTATTATATTTACTCCAGCTCCCCTTGAAAGAAAATCAAGGATCACTACAAAAATATCATAAAAAAGCCTATCTAAGATGAGGCCTCCAATTAAGGCTCCAATTACTCCTATTACCAAGCCTCCTATATAGCCGCCAAAGAGATCTCTCCTTTTGAGGTTATAGAAAATAAAAGCCACCAGTGCACCAAGACCAATATAAATAATAATTGCCTTAACAACCAGTAAAAATCCTCTCAATCCTTCTGACATATCAATTCTCCTTAAATATTACAATTTATATTTTCAAAAAAATATTTTTCCTTTCCCTTCACGGATGATTTCAATGCTATCCTCTGAAAAATCAACAACAGTTGATGGCTCTGCAATCTTTGGACCTGCATCAATTACTATATCGACCTCATTGCGATAGACCTTTTCTAATTCACGTGGATCGATTAAATACTCTCCTGAAAGAGTAAAAACGCTTGTTGCAAGAATGGGTCTGCCAAGAGCCCTGACAATATCAAGGGCTATATTGTTATCTGGAATTCTAACTCCTATAGTTTTTTGATTTGTCATAACAATTTTTGGGACAAGTTTTGATGCCTTAAAAATAAATGTATAGGGACCTGGAAAGGCCTTCTTCATTATTTTAAATGCATCATCAGAGACATTCCTTACATAATCTGCAATCTCTGAAATATCTGTAAAAATAAAACTTAAGGGCTTTCTCTTATCAAGCTTTTTTAATCTATAAATACGCTCTATTGCTCTTTTATCTTTTATATCACATCCATAGGCATAGACAGTGTCTGTAGGAAATACAATAATACCTCCATCTTCAAGACATTCCTTTACCTTTTGAATGAGTCGCTGCTGAGGATTTTTTTCATTAATTACAAAAATCATATATTCCTCGAAATTTATGCTTTAATCTAAAATCTATAACTCTGGCTGCAATAAAAATTTTGCGATAAGATGAATTTATGTCTAAAAATTTTTATTATAGTTAAAATAAAAAGGCTTTTGCGGACAGCGCGTTCCGCAAAAGCCTTTAACCTGGTAAAATTACATGTAGGAGTGTAATTTATTATCAATCACTAAGATTATCGGATTACAGATTAAATGCTTTAATAATTTTTTATTCCTGTGCCAAAAAAAATAAATTTTCAATAAATTCTATCACAATAAACATTACCATGATTATTGCTCCTGAAATGACAATGCATTTGATTATCACAATAAAACATTTGACTGGTGCAGACATATTTATATATAATCCAATTGAAGTGTTTTTAGATATAAATAACTAAAAAGGACAACTATGAAAGCTATTAGATTACTTACTGCTATTGCTTTAGTTTTAATATCAATCCATTGCCATGGAAAATCAAAAATAGTCTTTGAATATACCGAATACAACTTTGGTAATGTAAAAAAAAATTCAGCTGTGACTCACATTTTCAAATTCTATAACAAAGGCAACTCTACTTTAACCATAGATAGAGTAAAGGCTGGGTGAGGCTGTACAGGATCTGTTGTATCCAGCAGATCTATCCCTGCAGGTGGCAGTGGTGAGATTGAAATAACATTATACACAGATGAAAGGTCTGGACAAATCCATAAAACGATCTCTGTCTACAGTAATGATCCAGACAGAGGTATTGTTGTGCTTACTGTAATAGCCAATGTCCCTGAATAAAACTCATAGAGGAGTAAGAGGAATAGCAAAACATGATTGATTATAAAAACTTAAAAACAGCACCAGGGCTTCCAACTCCTCTTGGTGCTTATGTTCACAACAATGGAGTTCAATTTTCAATATTTAGCAGAAATGCTTCCGGGGTTAAACTTATACTCTTTCACAATTCTGAACCTGACTCTGACTTTACAGAAATAGCTCTTGATCCCTTTTTAAATAAAACAGGAGATGTGTGGCATATATGGATTGAGGGTCTTTCGGAAGGACAAGTCTATGGATATAGAATTTCCGGGGAATATGATCCTGCCAATGGTCATAGATTTAATGAAAACAAGCTCTTGATAGATCCATACTCTCGGGCAATAACTGGCAATTTTATATGGGATCTATCCAAAGCTTGCGGTATAGAGTTAAATGTCTCCAATGAGGCTGAGTCATTTTCTACAGTTGACAGTGGACCTTATGTTCCACGGAGTATAGTTATCAATGGAAGAAATGAGATAGTTAAAAGTCCAATCCGTATTCCTGAAAACGATCTCATAATCTATGAGTTACATGTAAAAGGCTTTACAGCCCATCACTCATCCAAGGTAAATTTCCCTGGGACTTTTAAAGGTCTCACCGAAAAAATTCCATATCTAAAAGAGCTTGGTATAAACGCTGTTGAACTTTTACCCATACAGGAGTTTGATGAATATGAGAATATCAACATTAACCCATTTACAGGGGAGAGACTCAAAAACTACTGGGGCTATAGCACTATAGCTTTTTTTGCACCAAAAGGCAGCTATTCCTCCTCTGGCACTCTTGGGCAACAAGTGAAAGAATTTCGTGAAATGGTAAGAGCCTTTAATGATGCAGGGATAGAAGTATTTTTAGATGTTGTTTTCAATCATACACATGAAGGGGACCACAGAGGACCAACTCTTTCCTTTAGAGGAATAGATAATTCCATATATTATATCCTGGATGAGGATAAACGTTTTTATAAAAACTTTTCCGGTTGTGGCAACACTGTAAACTGTAATCATCCACTGGTCCGTCAGTTTATCCTCGATGCCCTTAGATACTGGTTTATTGAAATGGATGTTGACGGTTTCAGGTTTGACCTTGCCTCAATTCTTGGAAGAGATCAAAAGGGAGAGATATTAAGCAATCCTCCACTCATTGAATGGATAGAAGAGGATCCAATTTTACGAAATGCAAAGATAATAGCAGAGGCATGGGATGCAGGGGGAGCCTATCTTGTAGGAAAATTTCCAGGAAGATGGGCAGAGTGGAATGGACGATACAGAGATGATGTAAGGAGATTCTGGCGTGGGGAAAAAGGATTAAAAGGTGCCTTTGCAACGAGAATAACTGGCAGCTCTGACCTTTACAGCACAACGTCTCCATGCAGGAGCATCAATTTCATTACATGCCATGATGGATTTACATTAAATGATTTAGTAAGTTACAATAACAAACATAATCTGGAAAATGGAGAAGACAATAGAGACGGAGAAAATCACAACTTCAGTTGCAACTGGGGAGAGGAAGGCCCAACTAATAACCAAGAAATCGAAAAAATCCGCAAAAGGATGATAAAAAACTTTATTGCAACACTATTTATATCCCTTGGAGTGCCAATGCTCCTTTCTGGAGATGAATTTAGAAGAACTCAAAAAGGCAACAATAACTCTTACTGTCAGGACAATGAAATATCCTGGATAAACTGGGATCTATTACAGGAGAATTCAGATATATTTGAATTTACAAAATCTATGATCCTTTTTAGAAAAGAACATCCAATGCTGAGATCAATTCGCTTCTATACAGGAGAACAAGGGGTGAAATTTACTACAGAGGATATTCAATGGAAAACCCCTGAAAACACTACTCCAGATTGGGATGATGAGGAGCTTTGCATAGCAGCCTTAATAAACGGTGCATATGCAGAGGAAATATTTTTGATCCCTGATTCTGATTTTTATATGATGTTTAATCCCTCCAACACTGATATAGTATTTTCGCTACCTCAATCACCCTCTGGCCGTAGATGGAAATTGTCAATAAACACAGCAGCACAAAGAGGTATGGATATATATCTAAAGGATGAGCCGATAATTGAAAGAGAAAAAATCACAGTGGAAGCACATTCAATGATAATTCTCACAGCTTAAGAAAGCAAAAAAGCTTTCCTAAGCTGCGTGGGCTTAATTTTTGCCAACCCTTTGGTTTAATTCATCAATTAATTTTGCTATTGCAGAGTCATCCATACCATGAGCCTTCATACCCTGCTCTATTGTCTCAGAAATGCTGAGTCTGCATCCTATACAATGAAGGCCATAATTCCCAAGGATAGGTGCTGCATCTGGATGCTCACTAAGAAGTTCACCAAAAGTTATGTCCTTTGTAATCTTTGCCATAAAAAACCTCTGATACTTTTATATAGACAAAAAATCATACTTCCTTTGTATGTCTATAATTATTTTATTGAAAAGTTACTTAACTTAAAAGAAATTGTATTTTAGTGGCAAAAAGCCGATAATTAGATTAGCGGGACATATAACTATATATGAATATAATTCTTATTACAATATTAGTTCTCCTGTTGCTGGCACTCTTCTGGTCGCTATTTTCATCTGTTGAAGCAACAAAACCAGAGCTGGAGAAAGAGGAAAAAACTCCTGAAAAAATTGAGGATCCTGAAAAGATCTTTAGAAGGCGTGCCTCTGACAGAGCAATAGAAAAGGAATACCCTGATGAGGCTTTAGCCCCAGCGCATGAGGAAAGAGAATCAGCCTCTGGTGAAAAATTTCCCTTTCACGAGGACTCCTCCACCTTTAGCCTTCCCTTCCCTGCAAATGACATAATTACGGATAGGTCAAAATTTCGACTATATAAGCGGACATTGCTAAATTCTGAAGCTTATGCACGGAAAGGCGATATTGAAACAGCTATTTCTCTTTTTAAAGGCGTTCGAGATAGAATTCTTGATAAGGATGTTAGAGATAAAATCAATGCAAATATTGAGTATCTAAACAGGTTCCGACAAAGAAGAGAAGAGGACTTCAAAAAAAGAGTAGAGTCAAAACTGCAGGAGTCTCAAGGAGGAGAGCTAAAGGTTAAAATCGAAGGGCAGCTTCCATCTACTATAAACATATCCATTCCAGAAAAATCTCTACAAACTGAAAGCATTGCTGAAAAAATATCAGAGGATATATCAAAAAACCTTAACTCTCTCAAAGAGGAGATAGATAGACTAAAATCAACTCCTGAGGATAAGTCAGGTATAAAGGATTCTGAAGAATTCAAGAGTCTTCAAAATGAGCTAAGGGAGTTAAAAGAAAAATTTATCCAGATATCGTCAGAAAGAGATAAAATACTAAATGAGCTTAGCAGAATAAGGGAAATAAAAGAAGAGGAAGTAAGCAAGAGAGAACTTGAGAAGGAAAATGCACTTCTCAATGAAATAAAAAACGAAATTGAAAAGCTTACCAAACTAAAAGACTCCATTGAAAAACTACAAAATAAGATAGATGAAATAGAGCCAATAAAAATACCAGAAGCGCAAATTGAGCCAAAAATAATAGAGGCCAGATACCAGTCCCCTATACCGGTACAATTTGATCCAAAGCCAGTTATTGACATTCTTGAAAAATTCAATGAAATAAAAGAAAAACAAATTGAAGACCAGAAACAGGATATATCACAGACAGAGGAAATAGAAGATTTAGAAGAACCTAAGAAACCAGAAGAAATTATAGAAGAAATTGTTCCAGAAGAAAAAAAAGAGACACCAGAGGAAATTATTCAAGAGGAAGCTTCTGAGCTTTTGCAGGAGGAATTGCCAGAGGAAATTCTCACTGAAGAGGAGATAGCTCGCGCAGTTGAAGAAAAACCTGAAGAGCTCCAGGAAGAAATACTGCAAGAGCCTGCGATAGAAGAGGAAATATTCCCTGAAGTTGAAGCATTCCCGAAGGCAGAGGAACTGCAAGATAAAACAGAAATACCCTCTGAGCCTTTGCAGGAGGAATTGCCAGAGGAAATTCTCACTGAAGAGGAGATAGCTCGCGCAGTTGAAGAAAAACCTGAAGAGCTCCAGGAAGAAATACTGCAAGAGCCTGCGGTAGAAGAGGAAATATTCCCTGAAAAGTCACAGCCCCATGAGACAGAGGAATCAACACAAAAAGAAGAGGAATTAAAACTTGAGCCTGAGCAGCAAAAGGCACAAGTTCCAACGGAAGAAAAAATAAGTGAAAAGGAAAAGGAGCTTTTAAAAGAGGCACAGGAGGATCCCAATGACTTTGAACTTCTCAGTGAATATGGAAAGCCAAAGGATGACAGCACACTTACGGATGAAGAGATATTTGAAAAAATACTGAAAGATGACAAAAAGAAACAGGATGATTCACAATTTGAAATACTTGGGGACAAGAGGCAGGAAGACAGCGAAATATCCCTTTCGGAATCCATTGATGATAAAAAACGAGATGAACTGGAATTTTATAAGAAGTTTATCACACCTGACAGAATAAAGAAAAAAGAGCTCCCCATACTTAAAGTCTCTTTTGACTTCAAAAAATTGCCAGATGAATTTAGTCTTTCGAGAGAAAAAAATATCCTTGAGTATTCATTTTATAAATATAAGCCACTACTTCAGAAAGCTGATGAGTTTGTTCAACAGAGAAGAGTTAAAGATGCAATCAACTATTACAAGGTTGTGGCAGATCAAAATATACCTGTGGAATTTAAGGCAATGATAAGGCGCAATATTAAAGATCTCACAGAATATATAGAAAAATATTTAAGTTCTGATTAACATTTTTCAAAAAAAAGTATCTTATTTATATTCATATAAAAATATCACCAAAAATTTATATAAGCAATTATACAGTCATAAAGTCTACTGGATAAGGAGGAAGGAATGAACTATAGCAACATAATACTTTTCTTTGCCTTTTATTCTTTTTGTGGCTGGATAATTGAAGTTATTTATAGATCAGCAACAAATAAAAAACTCATAAACCCAGGTTTTCTCTTTGGTCCCTTTGTGCCAATATACGGATTTGGTGCTCTTTTTATAACTCTTTTACATCAGGAAATTTACATTTACCAAATTCCTCTACAATTTTTGATATACGCTATTATACTCACAGCAATTGAATATGTTACAGGGGAAATTTTTGAAAGCTTCTTTCAACTTAAGCTATGGGATTACTCTGACAACAGATTTAATTACAAGGGAAAGGTTTGTCTTTTATTTTCAACAGGATGGGGAATACTGGCACTTATATTTGCAAACTATATACATCCCCCTATTTATTCTATAATAACAAAATTTAGCAACACCGAAGCGACTATATTAAGTGCAATAATCTTTGCATACCTAATAACAGATATGATATTTTCTATTATATCTCTCAAAAGATTCAGGGAAAACCTACTCTATCTATACGAGAGATACTCCTCTCTCAGCAATGCAGAGGTTCAGAGAATTATCAAATCCTTTAAAAGAATTCTCAACGCTTTCCCTGATATAAATTTACAATTTAAATTCGATTCGCAGATAAATGCTAAACTCAAAGAAATGGCAGGCAAGGTTATGATAAAACTATCAGAAAATATTGACTCAATTCTTAAAGAAAGAAAGCCAATTGAAGATGAATATAATAATATAGTTGAAGATATTCTCACAAATGAAGAATTTCTTAAACTTAAAAACTTTTATCATCACAATTCATCCATATATGAACACGCCAAGATAGTCTCCTATATATCATACAGGCTTTGCAAGCTATTAAATCTTGATTATGTTTCTGCAGCAAGAGGTGCTCTGCTTCATGACTTTTTTCTTTACGATTGGAGAAACCACGATGAGCCCGAACTGGCAAAGGATAAATACCATGGCATTGAACACCCAAAAATCGCTCTGGAAAATGCTCAAAAACATTTTACCTTAAACGAGATTGAAAAGGACATCATAACAAAACACATGTGGCCATTGACTCTCATTCCACCACGCTATCAGGAATCCTTCATTGTAACATTTACAGATAAATATGTTGCAACAAAAGAATTTTTAAATGAATTTAAAAATAAACAGTTTGGCTTTAAAAAAATTTTAAAAATTCTGCGAAATTAAACTCCTCTTCAATAATCTCCTTGACAAAGGAATATTTCAGGGCATAAAATATTTTTGTCTAATTATAATATTAAAATTTTAATATAGGATTCAGTTATGGATCTGATCTTTACATCTATTCTTATTTCCTTTGCATCCATAGTTATTATACCGCTGTTACCTCTTCAATTTAAAAAAGGCTTTGCAATAATATCTGTAATCACCTCTGGAATACTTAACGGTCTTACTGCACTTAGGGTTCTATGGGGGGTGCCTTTAAAATATTCTTTCAATGCAAACTTTTTCTTTGGTGAAGTTATTTTACGAATAAACAATCTCTCTGCATTTTTCATTTTAATAACAACATTTACTCTCATCACTGGCATCTGCTATGGATACTTTTACATGAAGCAATATGACAACGAGGTAGAAAAACAATCTTTGCACTGGAGTTTTTATATTCTACTTCAGATTTCAATGCTACTTGTTTGCATCACAGACAATATTATAGCCTTTGTTTTTGTATGGGAGTTAATGACAATCTCTGCCTTTATACTTATTATTTATGAATTTGAGAAAAAATCTGTAATAAAAGCAGGGCTCAATTATTTTATTCAATCTCATCTATCTGTTTTATTGCTGATAGTCGGTTTTCTATGGCTCTGGACAAAAACAGGGGCAACTGATTTTTATACAATTGCAGAAATTATTAAGGCAAATCCTCAGGAAATTGGGCCTCTTCCATTTATGATCCTTGCAACTGGTTTTGCATTTAAGGCTGGATTTATTCCACTTCACACATGGCTGCCATGGGCTCACCCTGCTGCACCTTCCCATATATCAGGAGTTATGTCTGGCATAATAATAAAAATGGGAATTTTTGGCATATTTAAAATAATTCCATTTTATCAGGGAAATATCCTTAGCATGGGAAGGCTTATATTAATCATATCTGTTTTTACCGCTCTATATGGTGTAATCCTTGCCATTATTCAGCATAATCTCAAAAAACTCCTTGCATATCATAGCATAGAAAATATTGGAATCATTGGTATGGGCATAGGCATTGGCATGATTGGGATTGGTCTTAACAACAGCTATATTGCTCTTGCTGGATTCAGTGGTGCACTTTTGCATACCTTTAACCACTCTCTATTTAAATCGCTTCTGTTTTTTACCGCAGGTAGCGTATATAGGAAAACTCATATTCTTGACATAGACGAACTCGGTGGACTCATAAAAAAAATGCCATGGACAGCTGGTTTTTTTCTTATAGCTGCGCTGGCCATTACGGGATTACCCCCTTTCAATGGGTTTATTTCTGAATTTCTTATATATAATTCATTATATAGCGGCATGCTTGGAAGCAATTTATCTCTCTCAATGATTTTTCTCTGCTCTATTTTTGGCCTTGTAATGGTAGGCGGGCTTGCTTTCCTTTGTTTTACAAAGGCCTTTGGGATTATATTTCTTGGAGTTGAGCGAAGTGCTCTACCACAGGACTGCTCTGAGGTTGAAAAGGCAGCTTTAATACCTCAATTTTTTATAATTTTATTTATCATAGCAATAGGGATTTTGCCTTATCCCTTTGTAAAGATAGTAACCTCAGTTGCTGCAACTTTCATTAACTACCCTCTTGATGAATCTTTTATAAAACTAATAAATACCATGTCAGATATATCTGCCGCCTCACTTTTTATTATTACCTTAACAATTATTGTTTATCTATTAAAACTCATGGCAGGCAGAAATCACAGAGAAAGAACTTCTCCTACATGGGGATGTGGATATACAAATCCAACTCCAAAGCTACAATATACAGCAACATCCTTTGTTTCAAGCTACACAAGGATTGCATCTCCTTTACTAAAAATTTCCATAAAAACCTCAGAGATAAAAGAATATTTCCCTGTAAAGGGATGGTTCCACTCGTCATCTTATGATAAGATTGAAGAAAAGCTAATAGATAAAAACCTCAAGCGAATAGGTTCCATCATGAGAATCTTTGGTTTTCTACAAAATGGACTCATACAATACTATATCCTTTATGGTATGTTTTTTATAATTGCTATCATTGGGTATACATTCCGTGAGGCAATAGTCAAATTTATACTTTCATCTCTTGCAATAGGTTAAATATGCTAACGATAATTCTTGCTCTTGTAACTGGAATTTTTTTTACTGGAATCATTATCAGGGTAAAAAGCCTTACCTCTGGCCGAAAAGGTCCTGATATTTTACAACCTCTAAGAGATATTTTACGAAACCTCAAAAAGGGATCTGTATATAGCGAAACCACCAGCTTTATTTTTAAAATAGCTCCCTCCATATATTTTTCAACTATAGTGGCTTCACTGTTTTTTATTCCTTTTGGCACTCACAAGGCTCTCATAAGCTTTGATTGGGATTTTGTTTTCTTGTTTTATATGCTTGCAATGGGCAAATTTTTGATGGTCATAGCATCCCTTGATACAGGTAGTAGCTTTGAAGGAATGGGAGCAAGCAGAGAAGCCTTTTTTTCTATGCTAATTGAACCAGCCATGTTTATGATAATGGGTTCCTTTGCTATTCTCACAGGGCATACTTCTTTTTCAGATATATTTTCAAAACTTCACAATGGTAGCTATCCTATTACAATGACCTACGCAATATCTATCCTATCTGCCTTGATTGTTATGTTAATAGGAATGGTGGAAAATAGCAGAATGCCAGTGGATGATCCTAAAACTCATCTTGAGCTTACCATGATCCATGAGGTTATGATTCTTGATAACAGCGGATTTGATTTAGGGCTTATAATGTCTGCTTCGATTTTAAAATTTACACTCTTTGGAGCTATAGCAGCTAATCTGTTTTTACTTCCAGAGAAATCATTGCTCATTAATATTGCAATATACTTTTCTGTTCAAATTTTCTATGCAGCCTTTATAGGGATTACAGAATCTTTTATGGCAAGGTTCAGGATGAAAAAAAATCCTCAGTTTATATATACAATTACAGCTGCAACTCTGTTGATATTCATTGCGGCAATTCATTCCACAGGTTTCATTGGAGGGAATTAAAATGGTAAATCTCATACTTCTTACTATTCTTGCTACTCTATTTTTTATCATAACAGCATGGCGACTTGTTACCTACCTCCAGATACTCTCCCTCCAGGGCTTTTTGCTATTTTTTGCTGCGTATCTGTCTCTCAGTTCAATGAATAGTGCTAATTTGTTATTTATTCTTCTGGAAACAATCATTGTAAAGGCTTTGGCTATACCTTTGTTTCTGTCTTACGTTTTAAAAAGAAATAATATAACAAGAGAGGCTGAGCCAATTATACCAACATTTATATCCCTTGTGCTAATGGTCATTGCTGTTATAGCAATATTCTTCTTCTCTTACTCATCAGGTTATAGTATTTTTGATAATCTATACTTTGTAGTCTCATTAACAACTATTTTTTCAGGCCTATATATCATAATGAGTAGAAGAAAAATTATAACCCATGTTATGGGATATCTGATTATAGAAAATGGAGTTTTTATTCTTTCCCTTGCTGTTGGTAATGATATGCCGATGTTGGTAAACCTTGGCATATTGCTTGATATATTTGCAAGCGTTTTGACTCTTGGAATTTTCTTCAACCGAATAGGAGATGTCTTCAAAGACGCTGATGTTACAAAACTTCAGAGCTTAAAGGATTAAGAGATGTACATATTCTTTATAACTAACCTTATAATAGGCTGCTTTCTTTCCATAAATAGAAGTAAAACAATAAAAAATTTACTTCTGGGGATATTTGTACTTGTTAATGCCTTATTTACACTTTACTTAATAAAAAATATCGGTCTAAAAGAAACATTTTTCAATTCAGATCCACTTTCTGTAATATTCACGACTATTCTCTTTATAATATCAACCATATCAATTTTCCACAGCTACCCATATTTGAGATGGCAACAAAAAAAGGAAAGAGAGCATAACTTTTATTTTGCTGCAATGGTTATACTTGTTACAGCTTTAAATGCAGCATACAGTGCAAATCATATTGCAATAACCTGGGTATTTGTTGAAATTACTACTATCTCTGCATCCTTTTTAATATATTACAGGAGGACAGAGCTCACACTGGAGGCGACATGGAAATATATCTTTGTGTGCTCAATCAGTGTAACCTTCATATTTATTGGAATATTGTTTTTGAGTATATCTATGAAAAACTCAGCTGCATCAGAAATGACTTATGATATACTCATGGAAAAGGCGCACACTTTTGATCCCTTCTGGCTTAAAATGGCCTTTATATTTATATTCACAGGATTCACTGCAAAGGCCGGGCTTTTCCCTATGTATACAGCAGGTATTGATGCAAAGGACAAAGCTCCTTCACCTGCCGGTGCAATCTTTGCAAGCGGGGTAATGAATGTGGGGCTTTGCGGTATAATCAGGACATACGCTATTATTCATAGAACAGAAATTTTAAGCTGGAGTAAAACTGTTTTAACAATAAGTGCTCTTATATCTATTTTTATAGCTTCTGTATATATAATAAAGGTGTTAAATTTCAAGAGGATGCTTGCCTATTCCAGCGTAGAGCACATGGGCATAATTACTCTTGGACTTGCAATGGGTGGGCCTGGAATTTTTGCAGCTTTATTTCACTCAATTAATCATTCCCTCATAAAGCCTGCATTGTTTTATCAAAGCGGTATTTTCTATAGAGTTTTTGGCAGCAAATTTATAAATGAAACAGGTGGATTTATAAAATACAGTATTTCAGGTTCCCTTGTTTTTCTCTTTGGATATCTCCTTGCCATAGCAGTTCCCCCCTCAGGACTTTTTATAAGTGAATTTATTATATTCAAAGAAATGTTCATTCAGGGGAAATTTCTTCTCATGGTAGCTGTTATGATTCTGATCACAGTTATAATCTGGGCACTGGGAAGAAATATATTGAAAGCTACATTTATTCCTATTTCAGGGGATGATAGAGCTCTGGAAAAACCATCTTTTATTGAATCATTCCCTCAACTCTGCCTGATTTTATGCGTAGCCTTGATGGGGACATATCCTCCACAGTCTATCTTAAAGCTCTTAGAAGAAGTTGTATCAATGGTAATAGGTTAAGGCGCACTATGAAAAAGAAATCCGAAAATCTTATAAGAACACACAACTGCTCTGTAATAAAAATAAAAGAGATACCAATTGTTGATTATGAAACATTTTTCAATTTAAACTGCAATCTTATTCAATCACCTGAGAGACATTTGTCCCATTACTTTGCAATTGAAGAAGGCAAGGCTTTGCGAATTTTTTCTATAATATCAGATGATAAATCTGGAGAAATTTTTGTTTTATCTACAGAGATTGATAAAAAGAAGGAAATTCCATCGCTGACAAATAAATTTCCTTCATTCCATCCCTTTGAAAGAGATATATATGAAAGATTCAATTTAAGATATAGCGACCATCCATGGCTAAAACCTCTTCGCTATCCTTTTTATTCACAGGAAAAATCTATGGACAACTACCCATTCTTTTCCTTTGACAGTGAAGAGCTGCATGAAGTGGGAGTTGGTCCAATTCATGCAGGAGTGATTGAGCCAGGACACTTTAGATTTATCTGTCATGGAGAGAAAGTCCTGCATCTTGAAATTCAATTGGGATACCAACACCGTGGCGTGGAGGAACTTTTTGTAAAAAAAGAAAAGCTACTTGAACGTGTAATACTTTCTGAGTCAATAGCTGGAGATACAACTATTGGTCATTCCACAGCCTTTGCCAACCTTTACGAAAGACTCTGTGGATTCAATACCACAGAGGATCTTCACTTTAGCAGAGCTCTTGCACTTGAGCTTGAAAGGATAGCCATACATACAGGGGATCTCTCTGCACTCTCTGGAGATGTGGCATATCAGTTAGGACAGGCAGTCTTTGGAAGGCTAAGAACCCCCATCATCAACTTTACACAAAGCTGGGGAGGAAACAGACTGGGTAGAGGATTAATAAGGCCTGGAAAAATAAATTTTCCATTTACAGAAGAACTAAAACAATCTCTTACAGATATTTTAATAGAATATGAAAGAGATTTTGTAGAAATGGCAGAAACCCTCTTTTTAAGACCAAGCGTCCAGGCGCGCTTTGAAAAAACTGGCACTATAACAAAAGATGACGTCTTCAAGATGGGATTTGTTGGAATGGTTGCAAAAAGCTGTGGCATAAATAGAGATGTTAGGTTTACCCATCCCCATGGATTATATAAAGCGATAAAATTACAACCAACTATTTTACAATCAGGAGACGTCCATGCAAGGGCTTATTTACGATATCAAGAAGTCTTAAGATCAATTGAATTTATAAGGGAAATTCTCCAAAATATACCTTCAAAAATTTCAAAAAAAGACCTCAGTGATGCACCTCTTGAAAGCCAATCCCTTGCAATATCTCTCACAGAAGGATGGCGAGGTGAGATATGCCATGTAGCGTTGACAGACAAAAATGGAAAGATTGCAGCCTATAGGATAAAAGACCCTTCTATCCATAATTGGTTTGCTCTGGCTCTTGCTGTAAGAAATAACGAAATATCAGACTTTCCTCTCTGCAACAAGAGCTTTAATTTATCATATTGTGGACATGATTTGTGAGGTAGATAATGATAAAGACTTTATCTGTATTATTTCATAACGGCAGGCAATTTATACCTGATGTGATAAATGCCTCTTTAAAGCCTCCCTTTAGAGGAAGACCTATAATTACAAACGTAAAGATAGATGAAAAAAAAGCAGTTGAACTATGTCCTGTTGGGGCTATATCTCGAAATCCTTTTTCTATAGATCTTGGGAAATGTGTATTCTGTGGAGAATGCTCCATAGAATTTCCAGAAAAAATAATATTTACTCAGGATTATAAGCTTGCAACAAATATCCGAGAGAGATTGATAATCAAAGAGGGCGATGATATTCCAATAACTATTGATAAAAGTCAAATCAGACCAGATATAAAAAAAATCTGCAAAAAATCACTTAAGCTGCGAGAAATATCAGCAGCTGGCGATAATAGCGCTGAATGGGAGATGAATGCATCAAACAATGTCCAATTTGATATAAGCAGATATGGGATTGAATTTGTTGCATCTCCAAGGCATGCAGATGGGATATTGATAACAGGACCAATATCACAAAATATGGCAAAGGCAGTAGAAATATGTTATGATGCAACTCCAGAGCCTCAAATTATAATCCTTGCAGGCACAGATGCAATTAGTGGAGGAATCTTTAATGGCAGCAGAGCTATCTGTAGAGATTTTATTAAAAATAATCATATAGATCTCTATATACCTGGGAACCCCCCTCACCCACTTACAATTATAAATGGTTTGCTTAATCTTATAGATTGACATTGACTATAACTGATATATGGTTAATATGCCTTACTCTTGAAAATGCTATAATGAATAGTTAAAACACAATTTATGGAGAATATTTGATGAATAAAATTGGATTTGATAATGAACTATACCTGAAAGAGCAAAGTAGTGCAATTCTCAATAGGATAAAAGAGCATGGTTTTTCTAAGCTTTATCTGGAATTTGGAGGAAAAATTCTTTTTGATTACCACGCGGCCAGAGTCTTGCCTGGATTTGATCCAAATGTAAAGATGAAATTGCTTGAAAGGCTCAAAGACTCAGTTGAGGTTTTGATGTGTATCTGTGCAATAGATATAGAGAAAAAAAAGCTCCGTGCAGATTTTGGTATAACCTATGATGCTGATACCCTGAGGACTATAGATGATTTTAATGAATGGGGGATAAAAGTCAGAGCAGTTGTTATAACAAGATTTGATGGTCAGCCTGGAGCAGTGAGTTTTATGAATAAGCTGCAAAGGCGAGGGGTATCTGTATATACTCATAAATTCACAAAGGGATACCCTACTGATGTGGATTTGATTGTAAGTGAAGAGGGATATGGAGCAAACGAATATATTGAAACAGAAAGACCGATAGTTGTTGTTACAGGACCTGGACCTGGTAGTGGAAAACTTGCCACATGTCTCTCTCAGCTTTATCATGAGCACAAAAGAGGAATAAAGGCAACATACGCTAAATTTGAGACATTCCCTATATGGAATCTCCCTCTACAGCATCCGGTAAACATTGCATACGAGGCTGCAACAGCGGAACTAAGAGATGTCAACATGTTAGATCACTTTCACTTAGATGCCTACAACCAGAAGGCGGTAAACTATAACAGAGATATAGAGGCCTTCCCTCTTCTCAAAAGAATCATTGAGAGGATAACTGGAGCACCCTCCTTTTATAAATCCCCGACAGACATGGGAGTAAATAGAGCTGGATTTGCAATTATAGATGATGAGGCAGTTAAGGAAGCCTCAAAGCAAGAGATAATAAGAAGATACTTCAGGTATTCCTGTGAATATGCTATGGGGCTATGCGATAAGGATACAGTTCAGCGAGTCGAGCTTTTGATGAAAGATTTAAGTCTTACTGCAACAGACAGAAAGGTGGTTGAGCCAGCGAGAGAGGCAGCCAACATGGCAAAAGAAAAAAATAAAGGCAACAAAGGAATTTACAGTGGCGCAGCCCTTGAGCTTAAGGATGGGACTATAATAACAGGCTACAACTCTCCTCTACTGCATGCCTCCTCAAGCGTGGTTCTCAATGCAATTAAAAAACTTGCAGGTATCCCAAACAACATAGATCTTCTCCCTGGACATATTTTAACATCACTTATGAATTTTAAAAAGGAAATACTCCAGGGAGCACCTCTAAGCCTTGATCTGGAAGAAACACTTATCACCCTTGCAATAAGTGCAACAACAAATCCAGGTGCAGAGGCAGCAATGCACAAACTGAAGGAACTTGCAGGATGCGAAATACACCTGACACATATGCCCACACCAGGAGATGCAGCAGGACTTAGAAAACTTGGCCTTAACACAACAAGTGATCCAGATTTTGCCTCAAAAGCCTTATACATAGGTTAAAAAAATAATTAGAAAAAATATCTTATTGTAATTTAAACAAAAATTACAATAAGATAAAAAATAATATTGATTTTTTTTTATTAAATGTTAATATTTGTTTATAGAGATAAGTGTGTGTTTCAAAAATATAAAAATATCAGCGGGGAATCGACTTACAACTATTAAGCATTTCCCAATTTTTTAAGCTAATTTACAACTGATTATAAGATATGCTATTTATTTTTTATACAAGTTTAAGATTTATTTTTATTTATAAAAATATATATAAGATTTTATTATCATTTTTTTAAATTTGTATAAAAAATAAAAAATTATTAAATAAAAAGATTTTAATAAAAAAAATTATTTACTTATTAAAATATGTATTGTATAACATAACGACTGGACGGGATTTATTTTTTATACAAATTTATATAAGCACCAGAACTAACATGAAGGAGGAAGTAATGGGAAAGTTTAGCTACAACAAAGAGGTTCTCGCCAATCTTAAAATTGACGAGAAAGAGTTGCCACTACTTGACCGATTGCTCGATTATGAATCCGCAAGAGAAGCGCACGCTAAGAAAAGCCACGCTGCTGTTGACAAAAGGATTTCTCTTAAAGAAGCAATTTCTGAGTATGTCAAGGATGGTGATATCCTAACTGATACAGGTTTCAGCTATGTCCGAACACCGATTACTGCGTATTTTGAGATAATCAGACAGGGCATAAAGGGCCTTCAGATGATAGGATCTCCTGCAACAAATCAAAGTTATATGATCCCCTTTGGGACTGTAACTCATACTCACTGGTCATATTGTGGCGCTGAAATGAGGGGAACAGACCGCAACATGTCAAGATGCGTTAGACAGGGAAAGACAAAAATTCTCTCTGAATGGAGCCATGGCTCAATGGCACTTGGTTTCAAAGCTGCACAATTAGGTGCTCCTGGAATTTACTCAAAACAACTTCTTGGATCTGATATTATCAAATACAACCCTTTTGTTAAGATAGTTGACAATCCAATGAAAGCAGAAAAGGATCCATGTGTTTTTGTACCAGCTCTGTATCCAGATGTGACAATAATTCATGTCCATCAGGCAGATAAATTCGGTAATGCAAGAATATATGGACCTATAGTAAATGACGTTGCACTGGCTGCTGCTGCTCGCAAAGTCATAATCACAGCTGAGGAGATTGTTCCTCCAAATACATTCAGATATGACAACAAAGGCGTAGTTATTCCATTTATTTATGTTGATGCTGTTGTAGAAATGCCATATGGAGCTCTCATTGGTTCTATGCCTGGATTATATTACTGGCCACGAAGACTATGGGAAAAGGCAATGAGATACTACACATACAAAGAAGGAGCAATGGATGAATTCTATGATGTATTCATCAAAGGTTGCAAAGATCAATTTGACATCATAGACAAAATTCTTGGTGGTTCAAAATGGCTTGCCAATGCCAAGAGGCTCACAAAAGCTGAAGAATATGAAAACGAAGACGAAGGAGTTGACTTCCACTATAGAGAATGGACTATGCAGGATCCTGATCCTGATGATCTTACAACTTGATAGTGTGAATTCATAAAACCATTCGTTAAAAACAGGAGGAAAAAAATGACTGATAATAGACCAGCTAATCCACTTGAAATGATTGCTTACGTTCTTTCTCAGCAGATTCAGGATGGAGAAGTAGTATATATAGGAACAGGTCTCCCTATGGTTGCAGGGATTCTTGCTAAAAAAACGCACGCTCCAAACATTACATTAGTATATGAGTCTGGTGCACAAAACCCTATGCTTGGTGATATGCCATGGTCAGTAGGTGGACCTGCCACGTGGAGAAAATCTCCTTTGATTCTTGAGATGGCATACTCCTTTGGTCAGCTTTACAATGGATATGTAGACAAGGCATTTCTTGGGTATGCTCAAATTGATATGTATGGAAACGTCAACACTCACATGATTGGTGGAGACTTCCACAACTACAAAAATAGGCTTACAGGATCTGGCGGAAACAATGACCTATCATCTCTGGCAAGCCACTTGATTCTTGTGGGATTGCAAAATCCACAAAAATTTGTGAAACAGTGTGATTTTATAACTTCACCTGGATTTTTGACTGGAGGAAACAGTCGCAAAGAAGCAGGCCTTGTTGGTGGCGGTCCCATGGCTGTAATTACATCAGCAGGAGTTTATGACTTTGAGCCAGTATCAAAGAGGATGAGAATAAAATCTCTACATCCAGGAGTTTCACCTGAGCTTGCACAGCTTGCAAGTGGATTTGAACTCTTGAGACCAGAGGGAGAAATTCCAGTAACACCTGTTCCAACAAAAGAAATTATTGAAATCCTCAGACGAGAAGTTGACCCACGAGGTGTTTTTACCTCAATGCCAAGCTAAAGCAAAAAAGGCTGCCAATTGGCAGCCTTTTTTAATATGTTAATTAAAAGTCTAAGTTACAAATTCTATTTATTTTCTTTCATCTATAGAAATATATTTATAGAGCTGATTATTCGGTGGAATATAAGCAGGTCTTATGATCTTACCCTGGACAATCTGCTCAAGCCTATGAGCTGACCACCCCGCTGTGCGCGCCATAGCAAAGATTGGAGTATATAATGCCTCAGGAATACCAAGAAATTTATACACAAGGCCAGAATAAAAATCTACATTTACACAGGTTTCTTTACCCTTTCTCTCTTTAACAAGCTCTGGCCCTATTTTTTCCACAAGCTCAAAAAGATGAAATAGCTCAAGCTTATTATTTTTTTCTGCCAGATATTTTGCATATTTTTTGAGAATCTTTGTCCTTGGATCTGACAAAGTATAGACTGCATGACCCAGGCCATAGATCTTGCCAGCCCCGTCTGCTGCCTTTTTATCAAGAACCTTCTCAAGGAAATTTTTTACCTGTTTTTCACTGCTCCAATCCTTTACTTCCTTCTGGCATTGCTTCATCATATACATAACTGACTCATTTGCCCCTCCATGAAACTGACCACTTAAAGAGGCAACACCTGCAGCCAGTGCCATATAGGTATTGGCACCACTGGATGAAACAGTTCTTACAGTAAAGGTTGAGTTATTGCCACCACCATGCTCTGCATGCATAATAAGGCATGCATCAAAGATCAGGGACTCATCACGCTCTGGCATTTTACCTGAAAGCAAAAATAAAAAGTTTTCTGCCATAGAGAGATCTTCTCGTGATCTCAAAATTTTTAGATCTTCACCTTTTCGGAATTTATATATGCTATAATTATTTGCCACAATAACAGGAGCCTTTGCGATTATGTTTATACACTGCTCTGTAATCTTAGAAAAATCTCTTGTATCTGGATCCTTATCGCATCTGCTCAGGTGCGATATTACACTATGGAGAGCATACATTTGATTGTAATTTTCCACCTCTCCTATTATTATACTCCTCTCCATATTGGAAAGCTTGGATCTCCTATGAAGCTCATTGCTAAAGATTTCAAGATCTGACTTTGTAGGCAAAACATTTGTCAGTAACAAATAGACCACCTCTTCAAATCCAAAGCGCTTGTTTTTTTCGTTAAAGTCTATTATCTCCTCAACATCATATCCACAATAATACAGCTTGCCATCTATGGGCTTTTTTATCTTTTTCGAAGGATCTTTTTCATCAGGAACCATCTCATATCCAATTACCCTTCCCTTTGTTGTAATGCCAACAACAACACCAGTCCCATCCTGATTTCTTAAGCCTAATTTTATATCCTTTTCTTTTATTATTTCAGGAGATATATAATCATGCTCCAGTGTTAATTTTTCGATCTTTTTTAAAATTTTGTCCATAGGCATCCTCATTTTGCTTTTATAACAAATCATCCCAGAATAAAATTATTAAATCAATCAAATGACATTAAAGATAAACTGTAAAATTCTGAAGAGACGATTAAAATAGGGATGATTAATTAACTTATAGTGTCCATTTAATATAAATAATATGTCAAGAAAATAATTTTATTCATGAAAATTCACAAAGGGGTTTCAAGCCAGAAAGCACACCATTCATCATCAGTTAAAGATTCTTTGATATTAAACCCATGATATAAAAAAAGCTTTTCCATATCCCCCTTCCAGAGGATCGATATTCCGCTTAAAAGAAGATGGCCCCCTGGCATTACCAAGTCTTTGAGTTTTTCTATATTGTCTTCGATTATTCTGGAAAGTAAATTTGCAGTGATGACTTTGTATTTTCTCTCTGTAGAAAAGTTATAGAGATCTGCAACAAAGGGTATAAGATTATCTATTCCATTTAATTTAAGATTTTTTTTAGCCTTTTCCACTGCTGCCCCATCATAGTCAAAGAGTTCTATATCTCGAAGCCCCAGGAGCCATGAAACAATTGCAAGGATTCCAGATCCAGTGCCAACATCAAGCATGGAGTGTTCCGTCCCAATTTCACAAAAAAGTTTGGTAAGCATTTTTGAGCACATCCTTGTAGTTGGATGATGCCCATCGCCAAAGGCATCAAAAGGATCAATGTAAATTATATACTTATAAGGAGTAGCTGGAAGAGCTTTCCCCTCTGGCAAAACATATATATCAGGAGTTAACTCACAACCATTGTATTGCAATGCCCACTTTGCAGACCAATTCTCTTCAACAAGGGATGAAGACAATAAAATCAAATCACCAGTGACCTGTGGTGGAAATTCACTGTTGGAGTAGACTTTTAGATATACAGAAAAATTTTCATACTCAAAAAAGTATGCAATAATTTCACCATTTTCAAGGAGTCTCTGACAAAGCGTTTCCAGCTTTTTGAGATGAGACTTTTTTATTTTAAAAACATGTTCAAACATAGAAAATTGGCAGTTCCACAATAGGCCCCTGTCCAAATAAGTCAAGAAATAAGTTTTATAATATAGATAAAGTGAAGGGTGCAAGCATAAATTTAGCCAACAAACCAATAACACAGCGATATTTTCTATATTTGTTAAAAAACAGGAAAATTCTCCCACCCTCCTATAGTATAACTGAGCAGTAATATAAATGAGGATCATCAGAAACAGTTTTATCTGTAATTGAAGGATGATATTTCCCTTTACCCTCTATTTAACACTACAGCGATAGTTCTGTGAGAGATGAGTCGCTTCAGGTCAAAATCCCCTATTAGCGGGGAAGTGAAACAAACTGGTATTCCTTTCATAGCAGCCATACCTTGCGACGGCCAAGTCAAAATCCCCTATTAGCGGGGAAGTGAAACAAACCATTATTAAATGATTTGGAGTTCTCCAGGGGGTACCAATGTCAAAATCCCCTATTAGCGGGGAAGTGAAACAAACTTGTAGTAAAGGAAACCGGCACAGTCCTCGTTGTGCCAGGTCAAAATCCCCTATTAGCGGGGAAGTGAAACAAACAACCTCAGCGAAAAATCTCGCAAGGGAGGTCCTAAAGAGGTCAAAATCCCCTATTAGCGGGGAAGTGAAACAAACTATTACTATTCAGGATGCGCTTAGCCATGCTAAACGGTCAAAATCCCCTATTAGCGGGGAAGTGAAACAAACTAAGATTTTCGAAGTAAGGTCAGCAATAGCTGATCTTGTCAAAATCCCCTATTAGCGGGGAAGTGAAACAAACCCTTATCCTTTTTACATCTGATTAAATCAGTCTTTTTGTTTAAAATTCTCCGGGGTTCCATTTTTGTCAATTTTTTTCCAAAAAATTCTACACCAAAACAGAATATTTAAACATAAGTCTTGATTAAATCAGTAGTTAAAAATTTTCCGAGGTTATATAAAACCCAAAATCAAATTTTTATATTATAATTACATCTGGTTCCCTGAAAACAACCCCATTGCCAATTATAATTATTTTTTCCATGCATTTACTACAAACTTTATATATTCTTACAGAATCCTCATTTTTGTCTACTATTTTTTTTATTCTACGCTCCAATTCCTGCAATTTTCTTTCACTTAGATCACATTCAAAAAGGGAATATTGCTGCCTCTCCCCATAGCCTTCCAATAGCTTAGCCAATTTCTGTCTCCTTGAATCAGATACTATATCATAGCTCACTACTGTAAGCATATAGCTCTCCATAGATAAATGGCCGATAAACTGTCTGCTTGTCTATAGTATCCGCAAGCCTTTCAACCTGATTCCTGAAAATATCTCTCCATGAAAAACTTTTACCAGGAAATATATTTTTATTCATCCACTTTTCATATTCCTCAAAAAATCTTTTCAGTGCAGAGTTATTCAAATAACAACCTTCATTTTTATATTCAAAATCTTCTTCTGTAAATATTCTTTCACTGCCAACATATAAAACAAAACGATCTATACATGGTGATCTAAATTCCTCACATAGATCAAGTGCCAATGAAGATCTGCCATACTGAAGTCCATGCAAAAAACCTATAAATGGATCACATCCAGAACCATGTAACAGTGATTCTAATTCATTTGCAAGCAACGTATATCCAAAAGACAGTAAAGCATTAGCCGAGTCAAGGGGAGGCCTTTTAGTGCGTCCATTAAATTTCAAATATCGATTTATTATTTCACCATATTTTTCAAAATATAGCTTTGCAGCAAAGCCCTCAATACCCATGATTATATTTCTATCATTGGTCACCTCAAGAGCCAACAATAGTTCTTTCATTTTTGTCAAAAACTCCTTAGCAGAAGTTAATTCTCTATGGCTATTATAGCTCTTTATAAATTCCATGCTATTTTTAATTTTAGCTTCTATAAAACATTTTGCAAGCTCAAGAGAAAGGGTATCATTTCTGGAGAGTTCATATTGCCTAATTCTTCTAAGCCCATTTTTTCCTATAGGAACATCTAACTTGTAGTGGAATTCACCCCTTTGACTATATACAGATAATGGTATATTACACTGAGCTAATTTTGTCAATAGCTGAGTTGTAAACTGAATATTGCCAAATACATGTATTCGATCTACTGCCCCAAGTCTCACTTTATTGAAAATCTCATTTTTTTTGACAAAAACAATATTCTCCCTCTCAAGCTTCATAGTCAGACCATGATCTACAACATATAAATTGGACATAAGCCCTCCTAAAACTTAAAATTTAATTCCCAAGGATTTCTCCTTAAGAATAAAAATAATAAAAGTTTTAGAAAAAACTAAACTTTTTTTTAGTAGTTTTCAAAGAACAACAAATTTTTTTCCATTTTTAACTTTCTTAAGTCAAAAGCACCTTCATTTATCCTCAATCTCAAGCTTTACCCATCCCAGTGGCCTGTAGCCTCCTTCTTTTAAATTGCTTATCAAAATTCTTGATGAAGGAAAATTAATTAACGTTTCTGGATTTATATCCCCTGGTCTCATAGTGAGACCTTTCCGTTTAGAGATTGAAACATGCAACTTTTTCTGAGCAAATATATTTCTATACAGTTCCTTCCCTCTTGGAGAGTTAAGTGCCTCTATCATTATAGTCTTTGTCAAAAATCCCGTGCCAAAACCTATCTTTGCAAAACTCATTTGAGGGTTATTTGCTATCTTTTCTTTCTCTTTTATTAGTGGATTATAGATCTTTTGTAACGATGGATCCACAAATCCAAATTTTTCTGCCCATTTTATATCCTCTCCCAAAACCGCATTCCCATGAGCTTTGATTGCCTCTAAGATTTTTTGAGCCAGCAGCCTTTGAGCCTCCTGACGGGGTCTTGCTAAAATATCTGAAAGGTTATATCCAAAAGCCAACCTGAACTTCTCATCCAGATGAATCCATCCCTCTCTGTTGTTTGCCCTTCTTATTCTAAGAAGCTCATCAAGCTTTACCTCCAGTAAAAAGACCATTTTGATATCTTTCTCTATAAGCTCATGTATATCAATCTCCTGATTTTTAACAGCGAAACTATTATTACGATTACGATTTCTTTGCAAAGAGACTGTAGATAGCTGATACAGTGATGTTACTGGTTGCTTGGTTATTGCATCCGATATGCTTATAAATTTCATCAAGTCATAATAGGGCATTTTATTTGTATTATTGGAACAATTAAAAAGCCTATTCATAATCCTTGACTCTGCTGTGGGAACTGCCCTATGTGCTTCATTGTCTCTAAAATCACCTAAGGCCTGGTTAAAAATACGTTCCACTTCTTCATTTGGCAAATTTTTAATGATATTAATTGCCAGAGCTGTTCTTATTACCCCCTTAATCTCTGTCCCTGGTATATATGCCTGCCCATTCATGGATATATGGCGCTTAAACCTGTGATTGTTCAAATTCTTTATGTTTATCTTAAGTTTTTTGGTAAAAAACTCTCCCTCTGTAATAAGAGTTTTTATTTTATCATCATTCAGGTCTGGATAATACCTTTTCAAAAATCCTGCAAAACTTAGCTCTCCCCTTAATTTTGATAGTTCCAGGCTTCCAATGGAGTTTATCATACTATCGTAACTTGAATTAATCCAGCTTGAAAACTTAGAGACTATATCCTGCTTCTCTATGGATAGATGTTTTATAATAGCCTCTGTGTTAAGGTCTGCACAATAGTCTATAGCTAAATCCTTTCCTGCGTTACCTTTTTGTATCTCTTTATAAAAATACAATCGCAAGGGATCAAACTCTTCCCCTGTTCCAACATGGACAGGTGTAATTGTTTCCAAAACTATTACACTTTTAGCAAAACCGCTCATATTCCATCCCCTTTGATCTTAATATTAAAGGCATACCCTGTATAATATACAGGATGTGGAATCCCTTCAGAAAGATCCTTTACCTGTGCAACTGCCCCATAAATTGATTTTTTCCCATTTGGAAAAACAGAGCCAGGAGAAAATACTGTGACGCTTTTTTTCCAAATTCTACTGTTTCCTGTCCAATGAGTTCCAAGAGTTCCCCTTATGTGTTCAAGTGAATAAAAGGCTTTGTCTGACTTACATATAGACTCTATCTCATCCTCTGCAGGAAGATAACGCGATAAAGTAACAAAAGAATCTCCCTCGGGATTTTCTTTTAAAAATTTTGCATCAGCAATAGACCAGCGGAATTGCCCCTTGCCTATGCTATTGTTTCCTCCAATTCCAAAATCAGATAGAAAATTCAAAGCCCCATGGAGCAAATCGCTATCACCCTTAACCAAAAAATAGCATCCTGAATCTTTGGCAAAAACATACTCCCTATGTTCAAAGAGTATACTTTCTGTTACTGTACCTGTTAACCTATTTATGCCATTGTGCATTACATCCACACTTTGATAAGGTTCTTTGCTTTGAATCTTCTTTAAATTTTCTTTATCTGAAAACTTTCCCTTTGCAATATAATTAAATTCATTATCAGTTATTAAGTTTTGTTTTTTATATCTCTTAAGCTCTCGATACTCCTCTACTGAATTGCATGTAACATTCTTGTTTGTGTCTATGGACAATGGCTTAGGTAAATAATGAATCCTCCAATCTGAAGAGCCTGTATATGGGAAAGCACTGGATATTAAAAACTGTGGATTGCCATCAATAAATCCCTTTAAAATCTTTTCTATGTCATAATAGGGTTTCATAGCACTCATGGCTGTGAATATCATCCCATAAATAGAATCAGAAGGAGGAATCCATGCCATAGCAGAATATGGTTTTAAATATATAGCTTTCATCTCTCCTCCGAGTTACTTGCTTTTAACTATCTCCAATTCCTCAAGCTTTTTTAGACTTGCGCTTTCTGAGGATATTAAATCAATTCTCGTCTTTTTATACTTCTCTGTAGAGTTATAATAGTCCTCTGCTGATACAAAAATAGGTTCACAAAGATGGAATCTCACTCTCCCATATCCCCTTGAGATATTCCCTCCTATTCCAGAATCCTCAAGAATCCTCATAGCCTTGAGAATTTCTTTTACATCCTCCTCATGGGGATCCTCTCTGTCATTGATTTTATACTTTGTCACTGTAATATAAAAATCAAAGCAAGATCCTCTGACAACTCTCTCTATTGTTCTTGGATTTGCCTCTGAGGTAAGGCGATTTATTGAGTTCTCTGTCTTTGCCTCTGTGAATAAATAATCATCATTAAGATTTGACCACATCTCAATTGTTTTATTATCTGGGAAGGAATCTCTTACAATAAGACGTGTTGGCCCCAAAATCTGTGACTTTCCTGGATCTGCTGCTGTTCCAAATAGTCTGCAGACCTTACAATCCATTTCACCGCAATCGCAAACATATCCTTTGTTGCTATTACTACCTATTTTCCCATTGGAAAGCTCTGTAATCATTCTAAGCTTACCCTTTAGCGAGCTTCCTGGTATAAATGGGTAGCTTGTCTCTGGATCTCTTATTACAGGAGAATCTATGCCTCCTATTTCTACATTGTCACTACTGCCTCCTATATGCATACCTGTCAAAAGTTCTATTTTACCAAAAATTACTGTGTTCCCAAAAAATTTTATTTTTACTTCTGGCATAGTTATTCTCCTAATTATTCATAGTATTTGTGATAGGCTACAATTGCCTCAGAAAGCTTAAAAAAATTATCCAGAGCCCTCTGCAGGTCAACACCACTTCTGTTTTGTAAGCCATCTATGGCTTTTTTATAAAATTCATGTATTTTAGACTTCTTAACATCACTTAATCTACCTGCAGAATAGGCCAACTTCGGCTTTAAGAATATCAATTTAGTTTTAACCTCTTCATAATTATTGCTATTTTGACTTTTTAATTTTTTATAGCTGTTACGAGCAGCGGTTATATGGCCATAGATATTGCGTATCTGGTTGGTCTTGACTTTATTTTGCTTACATATACGTCCAACCCCATCAGCAATTCTATCAATGTCTGCAGCAGTCAATGCTGAGATATTTCCCACCTGAGATATTAAGCCATCCATTTCATGATTACCTTGATTCTGCTGTTGATTTTGGCCAGTTCGCTGATTACCATGCATATAATTACCTCCTTATTTTTTCCTTGCTGAGTATATTACAATTGATCCAGGGACAGAAAAATCCTTAAGAATATCTTCCCTTATAATTTGCTTTACAATCTCTTGCTTTTTGGCAAGCTCTCCTGTTAGATTTGACCTTTCCATAAAGGAATAGCCCATACCTCGCCTTGAAAGTATGTATTTGATTATATATCGCAGAGAAAAAACCCATTCCCTGTTGCCTTTTTTCTTTGCAGAAGCTACCATGGAATAAATTTTATATATAAGAGATGCCTTTATTTTTGCTTTTCCATCATTAACATTAGACTTTGGATTTTCCTCAAGATGTTCATAAATATCATTGGAAAGCTTATGCAACTCCTTTAACCTCTGCCATGATATTGTTGCCCCAAATAGAGTAACTGAATCTTTTTCACAAGCTTTACCCACTTTATTATCAAACCATTTTCCCTTTGACAAACTTTCAAGCTCACCTGTTGCCTCTGCACCATGCCTTATGGGATAATTGGGCCTGAATACTCCAATGCCTGCAGAAATATGGAAGATATCATTAAAACATGTAAACTTAGAAAATTTATTGTGAATTTCTATAGAAAAATCTATTAAATCCTTCCAGTTGCCAACTGCGAAGAGATCATCTCCTCCTGAATATGTTATGTATATGTTATGCTCTTCTGCTATGTAATTTATGCACCACAAAAAGAAGTTATTCATGCTTCTACTTAAGGTTGCAAAGCGCGAAATAGTCTTTGCCCCTGCAAAGGAAAATATGTATCCCAGATCATCCACATCCAGCCTTATTATGCCAATATTACTATAAGCATCTGGCCTGGAAAGAGCCATGTCCTCAAAGCTCTTTATAACTCCATTTGCATCTGTTGGAACATAAGTTCCTGCAAACATTAAAGAACAGGCAACAGGACAGGACTTTCCATGGGACAGGGCCTTAAAATTATACTCCGTTGAGTTCAATGAGAGATAATCAAGTCTTTTAGCCTCTGGAATATCTGCTATAAAATCCCTCCCACTGAAAAGAATATAGTGAATGCCCAATTCAGGAAAGCCGAGATCTACACCTGAGAGTTCTACATTTTTATCAGTATATATTCTGACTATACCAGCCCTGCCTGAATTTTTACCACTGGAGACAAGCTTTTCCCCGAGCAAAACCTGACTGTGACAGTGACTGCAAGTCTCTCCGCTTCCTTTTTCAAAATCTCTTCCACAAATTGGACATATATCGCTTGCATCCTCTGAAAAATTATGTGGACCAAAAAATTCTTTGCTAAATATGCTTTGAAACTTTTTCTTTTTGTTATCTGCTATTTTGTTTTTTAATTTAAACGAGGATTTAGAAAAATCAGTTACATCATCTTTCTTCAAAGAGAGATGTGCTAAGACCAAGGATATTCTGCCCTTATATCTTTCTGAGAGCATTCTGTTTATTGAATTCCCTGCCTCGCTCAAAGCCTTTCTATTTTTTTCTGTAGAAGGAGCAAGGAGTATAAAATTTCCCCCTCCTGAATAGACTACATGGACTCTATTCAATCCAAGAGATTTTAGCATAAAAGCTATCACAGCATCTGTAATTAAAACTAACTCAAAAGATCTCCCCCTTAACCTCTTTGCCATATTCTTTTGATGATTACCGTTATTTATAGAGTATATATACTCCTGTATCCCAGATAAATCACCCTCAATAAGCATAAAGGGCTCTTCTAAATTATCTGCCATATATAGACATGAGGCTATGGCAGAGGTCATTCGCATGTGGTCATAGAGACAAACATCTGGTATTGACTTATATCCAGCAGAGGGGATTAGTGATAGGTGCTTTTCAAAAACTGATAAAACACTATCTACTGCTGCATCAAAATCATATATATCGATCAAAGCAGAAAGATCCCTTTGTAAACTCTCCAAAACTTTTTGGTATTGCTCAGAAAGCTCTTTCTTATTTTTTTCAAGTTCTGACTCTGCTTTTGACTCAGGATATAAGGATTTTTCACTTAAAACAGAGGGGGTATAATAATAGGCTTCCCCTGTCTTTTTTTTCTTGCTGTCAAGAGTATCAAATACAGAGATCAATGGACTTAATGTAAAAGCAGAGTCTGAGGTATATCTTTCACCTGCAGATATATGATCAGCCTCAGATATTATTGCATTTTTTGAACCCCCAGAGTCATGGTGAGTTAAAATCATGTTGGATATATTTTTAAGTTCCTTAAAGGCAGTTATCTTTGCCAGATATTCATTGTAAAAAAACTCACCCAGTTGACTATGATTTTGACTTTTGCCGGTAGAACTCTCTGCTCTAAAAACAAGCTTGCCTATATCATGGAACAGAGCAGCAGCAAGTATTTCTTTATATTCAACTTCTTTCACTGACACCTCCTTCTATCTACTAAACAAATCTTATCCTCACTGCACCAAATCCGAAGGAACTATTCTTCCCAATATTTATAAGCTCTGCAAGTCGCAAAATCTGAGCAAAGGGCTTCATATTACCCTCAAAGACAACAGTTCCCACGAATCCTTCCAATGGCATTAGATTCTGCTGCCTTCTGGAATATCGGGACATTAATTCCCATTTAAGATTTTCTTCTATTTTTTTTATATTTTCTGCTTCCTGAAGAAGTGCTGTGCGGTCTAATTTTGTGCTACTGGTGCAATATATACTTTCTAAAATATCTCTTTTCCTCAAAAGATGATTTACTATATCAACAAAATCTATTGTTTGTAAAGTTTTACCTTCTTTCTTGAGCCTGCATGGAGTCAAAAATTCTATTTCAACTATATTAGATACTTTTTGATATTCAAGGGAAACTGGCAAAAAATTTCCATTTTCATAGGTCAGTTCCTCTAAGTTATAATTACGGCCATCTACTACATTAGTAATATGACATAGGCTAAATTTACCTCTATGTTTTCCAAGGCCTTTTGCTCCGAGCTTTTCAATAGAAAAAACAATATGAGGTAAATATTTGATAGCACTGCCTACTATGGTTATGGAAAATGCAAAATTTTCTCCTGCATTGAGGCTTATAGGTCCATTAAACAATGGAGTTATTGCAAAGGGATGAGGATAGTGAGTTGCTTTTTTCATATTGGAAAGATTCTGCAGCGAGACACTTTCAAAAACTCTTGCATAGGGACATGTCTCTGCCAGAAGGCAATCCCTGCAGATTGACTTCTTTTTACCCATGACGCAAAAAGTATGCTTCATGGACATACCCATGCCACCACGCAAAGCAATGGAAGGATATTTTTCCAAAAGCAGTTCGGTCTCTGCCTTAAAATTTAAGCAGAAGCTAAATAATTCCATAATTTCCTTAAGTGATAAAAAATTATGCACTTAAGTCATATCGTTCATGATTTGAATAAATTGAAAAAGGGTTATTTATATTTATAAGCAAAACAAAATATATAAAAATTAAATTATAGTGCAAGCAAAATTTTTATACAACGTTTATGTTTTTCCGCCATGTGCAAACTTACCGGTTCTTAATATAAAGCTGATAACTATGCCTCAATTCAGTTTAAAATTACATTTAAGTTTTTTTATCTTCAACCTCACCAGCCCCTTGCGTGATGATACTAAGCTCAAAAATCACATTGAGCTACCACCCATTGAAATAAATCCTTAAAACTTTTCCAATACCAATAATCATATTTAAATCTATTGACATTAAGCAATAAATCTTTAATAATAAATCAATTATCTCAGAGGAGGCATTGAAAATAGTATTTATCATCAATGACTATTCCTAATATAATTTTTAGTGTAAAATCAAGAAAATATTATCCCAGCCAAAAGCGGTGAAGATAATAGAGTATTTTTATTTTAAAAGAATTTAAGGAACATGCATGTTAAGTGACATAGAATTACAACTTTTAAAAAGACATTTTGAGATCCAAGGGTGGGATATCTCAAAACAAGAGGCTTTAAAAAACTCATCTGTTTTTGTTGCAGGTGCAGGAGGTCTTGGCAGTCCTGTACTTTTTTATCTTGCAGCAGCAGGTATTGGCAATATAAAATTTTGTGATAGAGATGTTGTTGATCTATCAAATCTCAACAGGCAAATACTCTACACAATATCAGATGCCGGGAAGCCCAAAGCTCACATTGCAAGAGAGAGACTCTTACAATTGAACAGCTTTGCAAAGATCCAATCACTAAAAGGAGAGATAAATGAATCTCTCTTTGAAGATGAGCACTTTGACCTTATAATTGACTGCGTTGATAATTTTGAAACACGTCACCTATTAAATAAAATCTCTATAAAGAAAAATATACCTTTACTTCATGCTGGGGTAACTGAATTTTATTGTCAGGTAACACTACTTATTCCAGGACAAACCCCATGCCTTGCCTGCTTTCTTCCAGAGGGGACAAAAAATTCTGGCAAAGGGATTATTGGTGCAATGGCGGGGATTGCAGGGTCGATTCAGGCTCTTGAGGCTATAAAATTCTTATCCAAAACAGGAGAATCTCTTGTTGGTAAAATTCTTTTTGTTGACATGAAAAATATTTCTTTTAACACAATGAATATCAAAGCCAATCCAAAATGTAAAATATGTTCTCATTTAGCGAGGTAAAAAATGTTTAGAAAATCAAGAATAATTATGGCTGTGGCTCTACTGCTATTAATTTTTGGACTATTTATTTATTTCAAATACTTCTTCAGCTATGAGCAGAGGAATATAACTTTACGAAAGATCGAAACCATCACAGGTCAAAATCTTACTGTAACTGTATTTGGATATGACGGCCGCATAATAAAGCGATGGACCAATGTGAAGAAAATAACAAGCTTCCAGGATGGACGCAATTACTCCTTCTTTTATACAAAGGATGGCAAATACGTCCAGATCCCTGACTCTGTGTGGTATATAGCAGAAGAGGAGTAATTTGAAAAGCATCCCTGTTTCTGCTCTAAAAGGCGTTGGCCCTGCAAGAGCCTCTGTTTTAAAAAGCGAGGCAGATATTGAAACTGTAGAGGATCTTCTCTATTACATACCACGTCGCTATCTGGACAGAAGCAACACAAAGAGAATCATTGACGTTTTTGATGGAGAGGAGGTCACAGTATTTGGACGGGTTTTATCTGTTACATTTGTCAATGCAAAGAAAAACTTCCTTGAGGTAAAAATATCTGATGGAACTGATAGCCTTTCTGGAATATTTTTTGGAGGAATAAATTTTTTTAAAAAGATATTTGAGGAAAAGGATCTGGTTGTTTTCTCCGGCAAGGTCAACATAAACAGAAAAAAGCAGATTGTCCACCCTGAATTTGATTTTTTTGAACAGGAAGTGAAAACATCAGAGCTTCTCAATACAGGGAGAATTATACCCTTATACAGATCTTCAATGAATCTAAAAAAATATGGCCTTGACTCTCGGGCTTTACGAAGGCTTATTCACTCTGCATTACAGGAATACTCCGCCCTAATAGAAGAACCAATTGACACCAATATTTTGCAAAAACATAATCTGCCAGATTTAAAAACTGCAATAAGAGGTGTGCACTTCCCCGAATCCCAGGAACAGGCAGAATTGTGCAGAAAGCGCCTTTCTTTTAATGAAATATTCTTTATGCAATCTTTTCTACAAATAAATAAATTATTATCAAAATTAAAGAGCCATAAAAAAACTACAAGTCCTGAACTTTCACTTTTTAATGAATTTATCAACAAGCTGCCCTATAGCCTCACCTCTGATCAAAAGAAGGCAATAGAGGATATAAAAAATGACATTTTTTCCTCTGCTCCAATGAATAGGCTTTTGCAAGGAGATGTTGGTTGCGGAAAGACTGCTGTTGCCCTTGCCACTGCAATGTTTCATATTGAGATGAATAATCAGGTTGCAATCATGGCACCCACAGAGATTCTTGCACGGCAGCATTTCAACAATGCAGAAAAATTTCTGCCAGATTCAATTCGCTGCGCTTTGCTTACAAGCTCTACACCATCAAAGGAAAAGAAAGAAATTCTGGAGTCTCTAAACTCAGGTGAAATAAATCTCATCATTGGAACGCATGCGCTGCTGCAATCCAATGTAGTATTTAAAAATTTGGGATACATAATAATTGATGAGCAACATCGCTTTGGGGTTGAACAAAGAGCAAAACTCAGACTAAAAGGAGAAAATACTGATCTTCTTATAATGACTGCAACCCCAATTCCCAGATCACTTTCCATGACTCTATATGGCGATATGGATGTTACGATAATAAAAGAAAAGCCAGGCAACAGACAGGAGATAACTACCCTTGCCTTTCCAGATAGTAGACTGCCTGCTGTTTATAATTCTTTGAGAAAATATATAGATCAGGGTCGACAGATCTATTATATTCTACCTCTAATAGAGGAGTCAGAAAAGATAGATCTAAAATCTGCTATAGAAACTTTCTATCACTTAAGCTCAAAGGTATTCCCAGATAAGCGAGTTGCTATTCTTCACGGTAAGATGTCTCAAAAGGAAAAAGATGAAATCATGGAGGCCTTTCGTGAGGGTTTTATAGATTTGCTTGTATCTACAACTGTTGTTGAGGTAGGAGTTGATGTGGCAAACGCCAATGTCATGGTGATTGAGCATGCAGAGCGTTTTGGACTTGCGCAACTCCACCAGCTTAGAGGAAGAGTTGGACGCGGTGAACATAAATCTTTTTGTGTGCTTATACACAAAGAAAATTTATCCGAAGATGCTGCACAGAGGATAAAGATAATGACAGAAACATCAGACGGCTTTCTTATATCCGAAAAGGATTTGCTCCTCCGTGGAAGTGGAGAGCTTATTGGCACAAGACAGCATGGTTTTTTTGAATTTGAATTTACAGATCCATCCCAGGATATAAACTTAATTATAGCTGCAAGGGATGAGGCTCGTCTTTTTGTCCAGACACTGGATATAACAGATGAATTTTCTTTGAAAGATTTTTTTGCAAGCAACAAGATTATTAAAAACTTAAGGGCAAAGAGGTTATTTCAAATACTTGCATAATTTAAATCCCTGCTTGTATGCAGGGATTTAAATTTTTTAATTTATTTTAATATCTTCCTCTGAGTCAACTACCTCATCAACATTTGTGCCTTTTGCTGCTGCAACAGGAGGGAGTTCCTGCCCTGCCATGATTAGTTTAATCTCCTCAGCATCCAAGGTTTCTCTCTCAATAAGATTCTTTGCCATAGCCTCAAACTTATCCATATTTTCTATAAGCTTGCGCCTTGCCTCTGAAAGACAGTATTGAATTATACTGTTTACCTCTTCATCTATTAAACGAGCTGTTGATTCACTGTAATCCTGATGGCGTGATATTTCTCGTCCAAGGAATATCTGCTCATTCTTTTGTCCATAAGCCACAGGACCAAGCTTTTCACTCATTCCCCATTCTGTTACCATCTTCCTTGCTATATCTGATGCTCGAGCTATGTCATTACTTGAGCCAGTAGTTACATCACCAAACTTAATCTGTTCCGCCAGATGGCCACCAAAAAGAATCTGTATCTGATTTAGCCAGTGCTGACGTGAATGAATATGCTTCTCCTCAGCAGGCAACTGCATTGTAAGCCCGAGAGCTCTTCCCCTTGGTATAATTGTTATTTTGTGGACAGGATCGTTTCCTGATACAAGCCCAAGTATTGCATGACCTGCTTCATGATAGGCAATGACTTCCTTTTCTGAGTCTGATATAAGCATTGAACGCCTCTCTGGCCCCATAAGAACCTTGTCTTTAGCCTCTTCCATCTCCTGCATGCCAACACGCTTTTTATTTTTTCTTGCAGTAAGAAGTGCAGCCTCATTTACAAGATTTGCAAGATCTGCCCCTGTAAATCCTGGAGTTCCCCTTGCAATAACCTTAAGATCTACATCTCTTGCCAGAGGAATCTTGCGAGTGTGAACTGCCAATATTTTTTCTCTGCCCTTGATATCTGGAGTATCAACAACTACCTGCCTGTCAAATCTTCCTGGTCTAAGCAATGCAGGATCAAGGACATCTGGTCTGTTTGTTGCTGCAATTATTATTACTCCCTCATTTGTCTCAAAGCCATCCATTTCTACAAGTAATTGGTTAAGTGTCTGCTCTCGCTCGTCATGACCTCCTCCAAGACCTGCACCTCTAAGTCGCCCAACAGCATCGATCTCATCTATAAATATTATACATGGAGCATTTTTCTTGCCTTGTTCAAAAAGGTCTCTCACCCTTGAAGCACCAACTCCTACAAACATCTCAACAAAATCAGATCCGCTTATTGAGAAGAAAGGCACTCCAGCCTCACCTGCAATTGCCCTTGCAAGCAAAGTCTTACCTGTTCCCGGAGGGCCAACAAGCAACACACCTTTAGGAATCTTTGCACCAATGCTAACAAACTTTTTTGGCTCCTTTAGAAATTCGACGACCTCCTTAAGTTCCTCCTTTGCCTCATCAGCTCCTGCGACGTCATTGAAATTTACCTTATTCTTTAAATCAGGATTAAGCCTTGCTCTGCTTTTACCAAAGGCAAGAGCCTTATTACCTGCGCCCTGAATCTGTCGAAACATTAAAAACCAGATTATTATAAAAAATATCAACCATGGAAGAAAACTCAGCAATCCTTTGAGGAAAAACTTATCGTCTTCATCAACACCTTCAACCAGAACATTATTGGCTATCAAAACCTTCAAAAGTTCAGGATCCTCATAGGGGATTATGCTAACAAAGTCAAAATTATCACCGCCAAAGGATTGAATTGGTTTACCTTCTGCTGATTTATATCTCCCATATATTTTGCGATTTTCTATCTTAACCTTAGCAACCTCTCCGTTTTTTATCTTTTCAATAAAAACAGTATAATCGAGGTTAACCCTACCTGCACCTTGATCATTGAGTTTGAACATAGTCATTATTATCAATGCAATTAGCAGGAAGAAGGCTATTTGTTTTGCAGTTTTATTCATCAATTACTCCTAAAAAAATCTTATGATCTATTATACTTTGAGTCTTTTATGTTTAGTCTTTAAAATAAAATTTATAAATTAAATCAGAATCACTTTTTACCCAAAAGTTACAAGAGACCCTGTTTTCTACCTCTGTGATAGCTGAAGGAATATAAGCTGCTATTTCTCTGCCCACTATTATAAGAGGTATTCTTTCTTTGATTTTAATGTCAAGTTTCTTTTCGATCATCAAATCCTTAATTTTTTTTGTTCCAGATTCAAGAACTATTCTATCTCCATCACGCCTATTCCTAAGGGTTATAGATTTCTCAGAATCAGGCAAAGCCATAAAAATTAAATCCTTTCTGCCTTTATTTTGAATAAAATCATTAAAATCTGTCTTTTCAAAATAAAAATATCTCTTAATCTCTGTTATAAAAATATTTCCGTTATTGAAAAGAGAAATATCGTATTCCCACTTATGAAAATTTTCCACCTGAGAGTTATTTTCTATAACAATACATTTCTTCTCTTTATAAAGAGATTTTCTTATAATAAAATCATTATTCTGATAAAGCAAGATATTTGTTTTTGGCAGATTATATCTCTTTAAAATTTCATCAAAGATAGACTGCTTGAATTTAAATCCATATCTCCTATAAATCTCTCTCCCAAGTTTATACTTAATTAGAGCACTGTCATTCTTAAAAGTATCTGTTAATATGTAAAGAGAATTATTCTCCATAAAAACAGTATCTGGAAATGATTTTTTATAGAGCAAATCAAGAAGTTGCTCATTTTCCTTTGCATGTGCAGATATCTTGATAATATTAGAAATGGCATCAGCAAATCTCTCTGTAACCAGAGGCATTATTTTATTGCGAATATAGTTTCTTGAATATGTACAATCTTTATTTGACAGATCCTCTCTCCAGGCAATTGAATTTTCTCTTAAATAAGAGTAGATCTCCTCTGGCATCAAATCAAGCATTGGCCTTATTATATTGCCAGAGGTATATTCAATTCCCTTAAGACCATAAATTCCAGTTCCAAGAAAAATTCTCATCAAAAGAGTCTCTGCATTATCTGACTTATTATGAGCTGTTGCTATCTTATTAAAATTCTCCAATGAGGCAATTTCTGAAAGCATTGAATATCTTACATTTCGTGCATGCTCCTCAAAGGATATCCCTTGAGGGGTCCGAGAGTTAAAATCATATTGTCGAATATAGGCTATGATCTTCAGAGACCTTGCCTTTTCACAAACAAAATCCTCATCAAGAAAAGCATCCTGGCCTCGCATCATGTGATTGAGATGAAAAATTGCTATGTCAAAATTTATAATTTGACGGTATCGCATCATCAAATCAAGCATAGCCATAGAATCCTTGCCAGCAGAAAGGGAAAGCAAAATTCTGTCACCTGAATCAATGAGGCTGTGTGTTTTAATTGTGTGGATAAATTTAGAAAAAATATCAGGCATAAGATAGATAAGTTACCCTGAGATTTTTTGCAGAATATCTTCCTCTAATTTCTGCATTATCTTTTCATCCTCTATAGATCTCTCGTGGTCATATCCAAGGAGATGAAGGATGCCGTGAATGAGCAACCTTAAAAATTCATCCATAAATGTAACTTCAAAGTCCTTTGCCTGTTCCTCTGCCTTTTCCAGAGATATATAAATATCACCAAGCTCTTCCTCCATACCATCACATAAAGGGAATGGCTCATCTCTATAGGCAAAGCTTATAACATCCGTGGGTTTGTCTTTACTTCGATATTCTCTATTTATTTTGTGAATGACTTCATTATCTGTAAGAATAATACAAAGAGCAACATTATCAACTTTATTGAGAGTCAAAATCTTTTTTGTTAAAGTCTCAATATATTTTGCTGTAAGCTCCTTATATGGCAGAGAGATATTACCCTCTGTGTAAATTTCAATTCGTTTCATATTATATTACCTGGCCTTTGACCTCTGCCATTTCTTTTTCCAGTTCTTTAAGTTTCTCTGAATCCGGATACTCAATCCTTGTATGATAAATTCCATAGAGCATGTTCAAAAATACATTCTGAACTTTTTTTAACTCAACCATAGAAAGCCCAGAGCTATCAAGCTCACCATCATTGAGCTTATTATATATAATCTTTTTAACCATTCCTTCGATTTTATCTCTGTCTGGATCTTTAATAGATCTGGAGGCAGCCTCAATTGCATCTGCCAGCATAACAATTGCTGTTTCCTTGCTTTGCGGCTTTGGTCCTGGATACTGAAAGTCATCTCTGCTTACCACTTCATCAGGAGAATTACTTGCACTCTCAAGAGCTTGATGATAAAAAAATGTCATAACAGAGGTTCCATGATGCTCCCGTATAAAGTTTATTACAGATTCAGGAATCTTATAGGACTTTGCAAGTTCGACTCCCTTTTCAACATGAGAGATTATGAGCCTAGCATATTCCTGAGGCTTCATTTTTTTTACTCGCGGATCTGTTATGCCATTTTCGATATAGATCCCTGCATCCTGAATCTTACCTATGTCGTGGTAAAAAGCTCCAACACGGGCAAGCATATAGTTTGCCCTTATCTCTTTACATGCAGCCTCTGCAAGAGTAGAAACCAAAAGAGAATGATTATATGTCCCAGGAGCGTTGATGAGCATTTTTTTGAAAATACTTGCATTGAGATCTGAAAGTTCAAGAAGCTTAAACTTTGTAGTAATATCAAAAATATATTCATAAATTGGGAATATCCCAAGAACAAGAATTGAATTCAAGACACCATTGGCAAAAGCAAGCTGTGAATGAGTTAAAACTACCTTCCACGGAGTATTTTCAATGAGAGCCAGAGAAACTATTATAAATGAATTTATAGCCCCTAATATAAGCCCCCCTTTAAAAAAATCGCTTCTCTTGTCCACATTTATATTTATAAAAGAGCTCATTAATGCAGTGCTAAAAATTATTATAACAACCTGAAGATCAACATCAACCATCATCAGAGTATAAAAAACAAGATAAAGAGCCACAAAAAGAGATAAGTAGATATTATACAAAATAGATATCATCATAACCACAAAGGGTATTGGCAGTAACAATATAGTTGCAATCTTTGAACTTTGAGCAATTTCAAAGGAATCTACAAAAAAGGAGTATATCATAAAAAATAGTATAAGAGAACATACTACAATAATACCCTTACGATCTGGGAAATAAACCATCTCGTATGTAAAAGTAAAAAAACTCATAATAAAAACAAATATTATCTGTAAAAATATTACCCCAAGAATAAAATTGAGATGGGAGGTTCGTGCATTTTTGTTGAGTATAGATATTTTTTGCAAAACATCTCCTGTTACAGTATCTCCCTCTCTAACGATTGTCTGTCCTTTTTTCAACATGCCAGAGACTGGCTTAACCTCTTTGATTTTTTCATCAATCCTTCGTTTTGTCTCTTCCTCATTGAAATGAAGATTTGCCTTAAGATTGTCTTTTATTATTGTAACCACAGAATCCTGAGTCTTCTTTGGCAAATAGGGAGCAACAGAGGAGCAAATATTATTTAATCTACCCCTTATTGTATCTATAGTAACAAGCTCCTCTAACTTTGCAGAAACCTCATCATTCAAATTATCGGAGTCATCTGTCCTTATGGTAACTGCATCTATTTCAAGATTGAGATCATTTTTATATTCTTTATCAAGAACCCCCAGGCCTTTATAATCATATATATAGATTAATATTTTTGAAACAGCTAATTTAAGTTGCCTCGGATTTTCATAAGAAAGCAAATTCAATAGGATTTCATCTGTATAGTGAAAATTTTTTGGAAGGCGATTTTTTAACACCTCCAGTTGAATTGAAAAATCATTACTTAAGGGCGGATAATCCTCTAAAACCTTAACAATATTCCCAAAAATGACCTCAACCATTTTGAGGTTATCCTGCAAAACAGTAGTGTCTTTATCAAAGACAAGCTTTCCTGATTGCAAAACCCTCTGCTTTTCAGCATTGGTTTCTGATTCTTTAATATAATATATATCTCTTTGAACTCTTATATCGCTTGTTGCAATATCACCTACATTATAATTGTAAGTTTTATCAGTAATTCTATAGGCAAGAATGCCAGTGGATGACAAAATGAGCAGAATGACAAAGATATAATAAAGCCTGATCTTTTTGTCCAGAATTACCCTTTTGAGATTTTTTTTTGATATGTCGCGGAAATCTATCATATTCGTTAATTTATATTTTTTATATTTATTTTATTCATTATAACCAGATTCTTCGTATGCAGCAACAATTTTTTCAACAACCGGGTGTCTGGAAATATCCTCTTTTGAAAATTGAATAAACTCTATGCCATCAATATTTTTTAATATTTTTTGACAATGAATGAGTCCTGAATTAAGCGGTTTGGCCAGATCTATCTGAGTGACATCCCCTGATATTACAAATTTTGAATTTACTCCAAGCCTTGTCAAAAACATCTTCATCTGAGAAACCGTTGTATTTTGAGCCTCATCAAGAATTATATAGGCATTATTAAGAGTTCTTCCTCTCATATATGCAAGAGGTGCTATTTCAATATAACCCTTTTCAATATAAGAGGCTACTCTATCCATGGAAAGCAATTCAAAAAGTGCATCATATAAAGGCCTAAGGTAAGGATTTATTTTCTGGACAAGATCACCCGGCAAAAAGCCAAGATTTTCACCAGCCTCAACAGCAGGCCTTGTGAGTATAATTCTCTCAACCTTGCCCTTTAGAAAATAATTTATAGCTGCAACTACAGCCAAATATGTCTTCCCTGTCCCAGCAGGTCCAATACCGAAGGTTATTGGAGATCTGTTTATTGCCCTTAAGTAATTAGCTTGATTCACAGTGCGAGGGACAATGGTTCTATTTGTATCTGGTATATATATCTTAAGGCTATTTATATCATCTACTTTTAGCTTCTGCCCGGACTTAAGAGATGATGTTATATATTTAACCTCAAAATCATCTATCTCTTTGCCAGGCTCTTTATTTGAGATATAATCAGAGAGCAGATGGAGGAGTTCCATAGCCTTGTCTGCCTCTGCTTCTGCCTCTGATTGTATAATTATAGTGTTGCCCCTCGGTATGAGAGTTACACCAAGAATGTGCTCAATGTGCCTGAGATTTTTATCTTTATGGCCACACAATCTCTTATAGAGGGTTGTGTCATCGATTTCAAAACTTTCCTGATACATTACTTTTTGACAATGCGAATAGAAAGTTCATTAAGTTGCTCCTCTGTTACTGGAGAAGGAGCCTCACTCATCATACACTGACCTTTCTGAGTTTTAGGAAAAGCCATAACCTCTCTTATAGAACTACGCTTAAGTAATAACATCATAATCCTGTCAAGCCCAAGGGCAATACCTCCATGTGGCGGAGCACCATATTGCAATGCATCAAGTAAAAATGAGAACTTGACTCTTGCCTCTTCCTCAGAGATGCCAAGAATGTTGAATATCTTTGACTGAAGTGAAGAGTCATGTATTCTGATAGATCCACCTCCAATTTCAACTCCATTAAGAACAATATCATAGGCCTGAGCTTTTATCTTTTTTGCATTTTCCGGAGTCAGTGAATCAAGTAGAGGAATATGATCAGCAACAGGGGCTGTAAAAGGATGATGAACAGCATAAAACCTTCTGTCCTCTTCATGATACTCAATAAGTGGAAAATTTGTAACCCAAAGAAAATTCAACTTATTGTCATCAATAAGATCAAGATCCCTTGCTATCTTCAGTCTCATATGTGCCAGTGTTGCATTAACAATCTGTTCCTTGTCAACAGAGAAGAATACAACTGAAGGTTCTTTTAGATCAAATCTCTCTATAAGCTTTAACTTTTCATCCTCTGATATAAACTTTGAAATACCACCTTCAAGCTTCCCATCATTATACTTAAACATAGGGAAACCCTTTGCGCCAAATTTGCGGACATAGTCAGAATAGTCATCTGTCATTTTTCTGGAAAGCTTGCCGCTATCTGGAACAGCAATGCCCTTTATAACTCCACCTGTTGAAAGAGCAGATGAAAAAACATTAAAAGAAGAATTAACAAATATATCAGAGCAATCCCTTATCTCTATACCTACCCTTGTATCAGGGGCATCTGTTCCATACTTACTCATTGCCTCATCATAATCCATTACAGGGAAAGAATAGTCAATCTCCCTTCCTGTCAGTTCCTTTACAGCCTTTTTTATGAGACCTTCGATTATTTCCATTATCATCTTTGGCGTTATAAAGGAAAGCTCCATGTCTATCTGAGTAAACTCTGGCTGTCGGTCATTTCGCAAATCCTCATCTCTAAAGCACTTAACTATCTGGAAATATCTATCAAAACCCGATACCATTAAAATCTGTTTAAAAAGTTGAGGAGATTGTGGCAGAGCATAAAACTCACCTTTATTGATTCTGCTTGGAACAAGAAAATCCCTTGCTCCCTCAGGAGTGGATTTATTTAAAATAGGAGTCTCTATCTCTATGAATCTATGGGAAGAGAGATACTCCCTTGTAAGCTGCATCATCTTATGTCTTTTTAATATAGCCTCTTTCATGTCCTCCCGTCTAAGATCTAAATATCTGTATTTAAGACGGACTTCTTCATTTACATTTTCCCTTATATCAATAGGGAATGGGGGAACCAGCGATTTATTGAGAATCTCTATAGAAGATGCAAATATCTCAATATTACCTGTGGGGACATTAGGGTTTATAGTCTCTGGACTTCTCTCTCTAATCTTCCCTGTAACAGCAACTACAAATTCACTTCTGGTGCTGTCTGCAATTTCAGCATTTTCCTTAGAAAAAGAGGAATCAAAAACTGCCTGAATTATTCCTGTAACATCCCTTATTTCTAAAAAAACAACTCCACCTAAATCTCTCTTTCTATCAACCCATCCAAAAACAGTTACTTCCTTGCCATTATCCTCAATGCCAAGCTCTCCACAATAAGACCTGTTATTAAACATATTTCTCCTCAAATAAAAGCTAAATTATTCTGTAATGTTTATTTCATAAAGAGGAATTTTTACAGAAAATTTTTACCATAAAGTTATTTTTTTTAGCATATCTTTTGTCAAGCCTAAAAACAAAAGTCCTTAAGGAGTGTTAAAAATCCATAATATTTTACCATTTTTTTCAAAAAATGAGATAATTTACTTGAAAGTCTAAACAGTAATTTTTATAGTGTCAAAAAATTTATGTAAATAAGGAAATCACAATGGCAAAGTGTGAAATCTGTGGAAAATCAGTTCAATTCGGTTGCAGCGTAAGCCATTCAAATAAAAAGACTAATAGAATGTGGAAACCGAATGTAAAGAAAATTCGAGTTCTGGATAACAACAGACCTACAAGAAAATACGTCTGCACAAGATGTATTCGCTCTGGTGCTGTGCAAAAGGCTGTATAAATTTTGCAATTATTTACTAAAAAAAGCAGACTTATGTCTGCTTTTTTTATACTTACTTATCGTTTATCCCAAAAGCTTTTTAATTCTTGCGGTTTAAATGCCTTTCTTTCCTGTTTCTCTTTTGTGTAATATTTTTTTCCTGACTCATTATATCCAAAATTATTCTTGCTTAAAAAAAATGCAGTTGCCAGCAACAATATTGAAACAATCATCGCTCTTAGCATAACTTCCCCTTAAAATGCTTAAACTTCCCCCTTTCACGAAAAAACAACAGGTTATTTATAACAATAAGAATAAGAAAAATCAAAAAGATTACAAAAAAATATCTCCTGCTTTGAGTTCTTTTCAACTCTGGAGCAAAATAATCCAGATTTAATTCTTCTTTGCTATAGATCTCAAGATATAAATAATACTTTCCATCCCCGGAAAGAACAAAAAATCTATCTTCCTGTTGAATAAACAAAGAGACAATATCTTTTAAAGTTAAAATTTTATCAGAAATAGAAGCTGAAAAAGAAATGGACTCCACAGGATCCTGCAGCAGTTCAATCTCATCAAAAAAATTTCTCAAATTCCTTTTCCTCGGATCCTTTTCTGTGTTATCTGAAACCTTGCGTTCTTCCAGCAAAAAAACCTTAAAGCGAATATTATTTGGAAAAATATCTTTTTCACTAAAGCCCTTATTCACTATTTTAAATTCATACAGGGATCCGCTATATTTTAATTCAAAGGGTCCATAGAGAATTTGCGATATATAATAGCCATCTACATTATCATTGACATGCTTATTTAAAGTAATAATTTCTTTTGAAACCTCAAGAGACTTAACATACTCATCGCAATAAAAACTATAAAGCAAAACAAAAAATGATACAAGCATAGACAGGAAATAAACAAAGACTTTTGATTTATAGCCTTCTATTCTATTTCTAAATCCGCTAAAAACTTCCTGTAGATCCTTTAGCTCAAAGGCTGTGACAATTTCTTCAATGTCCAGTGGGATAGCCTCTATAACAGTTATCTCTGCTTTGTTTTTTAGAATTATATATTGTTGCTTATTCTCCTTGAGTTCATAAAAAGCAACCTCTTCTCCAATTTCCTCCTTGCAATCACTGCAACCTTCAAAGAAAATAGTACGTAAATTCGATAAAGAAAATTTATCATATCTCCTGCCTGCTAAAGTTAAAATACCATTGTCAATCTCAACTGCGATATCTACAACCTTGGATCCTAAAAAAAACTTATTATCATATTCAAAGATATAGCCTACATCACCATTAACATTCTTTAAAAGCCATTTTGTTATAGCTTTCCCTGAATCAGAATAATAGAGAACTTTACCAGAAATTTGCAATTCATTACCACAAAGCCTACCTTTGAGACCAGTGGTCAAAATCTGAGATGAAAATTTAGATGCGAAATCATCAGCAAAAACTCTGTAAAACTCAACTGTATTGCTATCATATTCTTTGTGACAATGAACGCAAAGTCCAAATAGCTGCAGATGTTCTCGCCCCTTAACAAAGGGCAAAACTCTGCTGCTTTTGACCAGATCTCCACCGCATGATGGACACTTCTGCATAGATGAATTTTTTAGATTTCCCATAAGGGCACAATAATATATTTAGATTTGCAATGAAAGAATTTTTTATATTTGCGATAAATATTTATAATTATTGAATTATTTTTTATTTTTCTTAAGCATTCGTGACAGGAACTGTCCAGTATAAGATGATTTTGTATCCCCTATTTCTTCAGGAGTACCTTCTGCAACAATCTGGCCTCCATTTTCTCCACCCTCAGGACCAAGATCAATTACCCAATCTGCAGTTTTAATTACATCAAGATTATGTTCTATAACGATAACAGTATTCCCCTTTTCTACAAGAGAATTTAACACTTCTATAAGCTTTTTAACATCATCAAAATGAAGTCCTGTTGTTGGCTCATCCAGTATATAAAGAGTTTTTCCTGTTGCCCTGCGAGACAACTCTGTAGCTAACTTTATTCTCTGAGCTTCCCCACCAGAAAGAGTAGTGGCAGGCTGACCTAATTTAATATATCCAAGACCAACTTTATGTAAAGTCTCAAGCTTTGACTTAACAGAAGGGATATTTTCAAAAAATTTGAGAGACTCCTCCACAGTCATATCAAGTATCTCAAAAATATTTTTCCCTTTATACCTCACTTCAAGTGTTTCGTGATTATATCTTTTTCCTTTGCATACATCACATGTGATATAGACATCGGGCAAAAAATGCATCTCAATTTTTTTTACACCATCTCCCTCACAGGCTTCACATCGTCCTCCCTTAACATTAAAGGAAAACCGACCGGCCTTATATCCCTTCACCTTTGACTCAGGCAGATTTGCAAAGAGTTCTCTGATTGGGGTAAAGACTCCTGTATATGTTGCAGGATTTGACCTTGGAGTTCTACCTATTGGCGATTGGTCAATATCTATAACCTTATCAATCTGCTCTATGCCCGTTATCTCATCAAAAGCTCCTGGATATTCCTTTGATGACATAACAAGAGAAGATAGTGCTCTGTAGAGAATTTCTATAACAAGAGTTGATTTTCCGGATCCAGAAACTCCTGTAACAGCAGTAAATACCCCAAGGGGAAAATTTACCGTGATATTTTTCAGGTTGTTTTCCCTTGCTCCTTTTAAGGTCAAAAACCCCTTTGGCGATCTCCTTGTTGATGGGATCTCTATCTTCTTTATTCCTGTTAGATAATTCCCTGTTAGAGATTTTTGCGAATTTTTAATATCCTCTGGAGTTCCAATGGCGACTATATGACCTCCGTGCAAACCCGCACCTGGTCCAAGATCTACAACATAATCTGCAGATAAAATCGTATCTTCATCGTGCTCCACAACTATAACCGTATTCCCAATGTCTCTTAATCTCTTAAGAGTATCAATCAATTTTTCATTGTCTCTCTGATGCAGGCCTATGCTTGGCTCATCAAGAACATATAAAACTCCCGTAAGATTTGATCCTATTTGAGTGGCAAGCCTTATTCTCTGTGATTCCCCTCCAGAAAGAGTTCCTGCGGCTCTATCAAGAGTTAAATACTCAATGCCAACATCATTTAAAAATCTCAAACGTGATCTTATCTCTTTTAAAATCTGCTCTGCAATTTTTTCATCTGTTTTTGAAAGAGTCAATTTTGAAAAAAATAAAAAGGCATCTTTAATGGACAGAGCTGTAAGCTCAGATATAGTCTTGCCAGAGACTTTAACAGCCCTGCTTTCGGGCCTCAGCCTCATACCATTACATGCAGGGCATATTTTGTTTGTCATATACTTTTCCATCCAGAGGCGCATTTCCTCTGACTGGGTTTCCCTATATCTTCTCTCAAGATTTGGGAGCACGCCTTCAAATTTTTTTGCAAATTTAAATTGAGAGTCATAGCGTTTTATATCATAATTTATCTTTGCACCATCAGTCCCATATAAAATTATATCTTTTATATGAACAGGTAAATCCTTCCATGGAGTATGCGGATCGAAGCCAAAACTCTTACCCAGGGCTACAACAGTCTCAAGGTACCAGTAACTTGTGCTTTTGCCCCACACCTCCAGGGCTCCTTCCATTAAGGATTTATTCTCATCAGCAACAACCTTCTCAGGATCAAACTGCATAATAAAGCCAAGACCATCGCATTCAGGGCATGCGCCAAAGGGAGTATTAAAAGAAAACATTCGAGGAGAGAGTTCAGGTATAGAAATACCACAATCTGGACAGGAGAGATTTGTGGAAAACAGACGCTCCTCTTCATTTATAATAGCGACCACAATCCCTTCACTTAAATCAATAGCTGTTTCAACAGAATCTGCAAGTCGAGGACGAATACCATCCTTTATGACAATTCGATCAACTACAATCTCAACAGTGTGCTTTTTATTCTTATCCAGTTTAATCTCATCATCAACAGAAAAAAACTGACCATCGATGCGAAGTCTCACAAATCCCTTTTTTTTGGCAAAGTCAATCCTGTCAACATGTTCACCCTTCTTACCTCTAACAAGGGGAGCCAGTATCTGTAGCTTTGTTCCTTTTGAATTTGCCATCAAAAAATCTACAATTTGATCAACAGATTGTGATTTAATCTCTTTGCCACAAATATAACAATAGGGAACACCAATGCGTGCATAAAGAAGTCTGTAGTAATCGTAAATCTCTGTTACTGTACCTACTGTTGAACGAGGATTTCTGTGAGTTGTTTTCTGTTCAATTGATATAGCTGGAGATAAGCCTTCAATGAGATCAACATCTGGCTTTTCCATTAAACCTAAAAACTGCCTTGCATAAGCAGAGAGAGATTCAACGTATCGTCTTTGCCCTTCTGCATAAATAGTATCAAAGGCAAGAGAGGATTTCCCTGAACCAGAGACTCCTGTTATAACGACAAGGCTATCTTTGGGTATTTCAAGGGAAATATTCTTAAGATTATGCTCTCTTGCTCCTTTGATAATGAGTTTTCTTTCTTTCATATAATGGTGATGTTTGCTGACCCACACATAGGACAAATTACATCTTCATCAACCTCATCTTCCAGTGCACCTTTTTTTCTAACAATGACATCTTCCCATCTGTAATCACAGTCCTCGCAGGCATAGCTTATATGGACCTTTCTCTCTCTTCTTTCAGTCCTTTCTTCCTCTTCATCGTCGAATTCATCTTCGTCATCTATAAAGTCCTCAAGGTCACTGAGTTCTTCTTCATTATAATTTTCTTCATAGTATTCATCTTCATAAACTTCGTCATCAAAATCTCTTTCGATATAATCATCTCCCATATTTACACCTTTCCTTATCTTAATACTTTTTCTTGCTAATGATTATTATTTACGAATCTTTTAGTAACTTTTCAAAAATATGGTTACTTTTTTATATAAATTTCAATCAAAAAAATAACCTAAAGTCAAGCTGATAAGTTACCTTGAATAACAAAAAAAAGAGGCCTGTATTTGTCAAAATATTTTATTGATTTACAAAAAATTTTTTTGCAAATCAATAATTAGCAAAACTTTTATACTATTATAAAATCTCTTTATTTTTTAATTGAATTTCAATATTAACTCTTTAATCTCTATAAGGAATAAAATGTTCTAATAGTATTTATCACACTAAAAGATATTTTTATGAATTATTAGTGCACAGGCTTACCTTTTTCTAAACCAATTGCAAAAATTTAGAAAGGTCTTTATAAAAAATTTCACTATTGGCATAACTATGATAAGAAAAATATTGGAAAGAAAGTTTACTTTATATTAACTATAATTTGCCTTATAGTTAATTACTTATCTGTGGCACAGGATCTATTTGAATAAAATTAATCTCCCTGAGCTTTTTCGATGAGATTATTATATCCCAAATTCCCCATTTTCCTGGGGTATCAGAAAGCTCATCAAATAAAAGGTAAAACTTTCCATGGATAGTAACTTCATAGGGCAATGGTATAATGCAGTAGTCTTGGCTCAAGATGGACTCATTGAGCTCTGCCAGGGTATGGACTTTTTCATAAATATTTTTTATACTGATTCGCAGTTTGCTAGTGATAATGTTTTTTCTTCCCTTAAACCTTACAAAATCTATGTATAGATAGTAAATCAGATCCCTTTGATATCCCTCTACAAGGAAACTCTTTTTGTAATTTAACATATAAAAAGCATAGTTATCAACTACAGGGGGAGAGTCCTTAAATACCTGCAGCGAATTAAACTTTGCCCAATTAAAAAGATCTCTGTAGCTTAGAAATTTTAATCCCTCTAAGAGATTTGATGGATTGATTATTATTGTATCTACATAAGCTGAATATTTCTCAGTGTCTACCTTTTTATCTTGCTTTTTCTCTTCCTGAACAATACTTTCCTGAAAAAGCCTTTCTGGGAGCTTGATGCTTTCTATGGATTTTGATGTAATATCCCTGGTTGTTTTTTCTTTATCCTTTGAAGACACAGGTGCTATACTTTTTTTTGCAGCAGGAGTTTTTTTGGCAATTGCCTTTTCTTTTTTCTTTGAAACAGTTCTTTTTGTGGATTTATTGTTTTTGCTCTTTTTGACTATCTTATTAGATTTAAGAGATTTATCCTCAACAGAAGGATTTTTACTTTCAGAAGAGAGCTTTTCCTTTGACTTAAGCTTAATCTCTTCAAGATCTTTTTTTATTTGATTAAGATCAATTGAAGATGGAGCGTCTTCTTCCACAACTGACCCACTGAGGATATCAATAGATTCCGCACAATAGCCAAATGTGCTCAAATAAAATAGAGCTACCACAGCAAAAGATAAAATATATATTCTCATCCCCTAAAACTCAGCAAAGAGGTCAGTTACTTTATAAGCCTCATTACCTTATCTGCATCTAAATTGGAAATAGCTCCAGAGTTCAAGGAAGCATCTTTAAATATATCATTTACATTTTTGACAAGAGATTCAAGTTTTTTGCCACTTGCAAGATTAGAGGCAGCAATGTTATCTGTTTCCACCTGGATCCGTGTAAGGGAGTTTACATCTTCATTTATCAGTTTTTGAATTTCTTCTCTCTTTGACATAAGAAGTGATGGAGTTATGTCCTTGCCCAAAAAATCCTGCAATATTTTTTGCCCATTATAAGTAGTTTTCTGTAAAATTTCTGCCATAGCCTCTGGAGAGGTATTTTTTGACAAATTGTCAATTCCTTCTCGTATTATTTGATTCTTTGTAAGTGAGGTCTGAATTTCTTTAATTTCTCGCTCTATGCTTTCAATTCTTGAATTAAGAGCCTTTCCCAGAGATAGTGAATCTGTCTTTATATCTGCTTTGCTCTTATCACTGTTTTCATTGAGCTTGCGCTGATTGTTAATCTTCTGGGCAGAACCGAGGATTCCTTCTGCAGTAATTTTCATTTTACACCTTCCTTTGTGTTTATTTTTATGTATCTACACTCCTATATATATTATAATATAGATATAGCTTTTTTGTCAATAAAATTTATCAGATCCTCTTCAAAGAATGCTAAATATTTGTTGACCCAAAATCTAAATCTTTTTTACACTACTGGTGATACACAATTCTATGCTAATAGCAATAAAAAATATTTGAATCAAGAATAAGAACCAATAAAAATAAAACATAAATTCTAAGGTACCGGACAATGAATATACTTCAGGAATTAATAATTATCTTTACCCTTGCTGTTATTGTTGTCTATATATGCAATAGATTAAATATCCCATCTATAATAGGATTTTTAATAACAGGAGTATTTGCAGGAGCTGGTTTCTTTGGAATAACAAGCAGCCCTCATGACGTAAACATATTATCAGAAGTGGGAATTATATTGCTTCTCTTTACCATTGGCCTTGAATTTTCTTTAAAAAACCTCATGCAGATAGGCAAAACTGTTCTTCTTGGAGGAGCCTTTCAGGTTATAGCTACTATAATCATTTTTGCAGTGATTGTTATACACTCCACAACTCTTAACAAGGCACTATTCTATGGCTTCATTACAGCCCTTAGCAGTACTGCTATTGTTATGAAGATTTATCAGGAAAAGCTTCAGCTTGATACTCCCCATGGACGAGTTGTTCTTGCCATACTTATATTTCAGGACATAATTGTTGTACCAATGATGCTTATAACCCCAATCCTTGCAGGAATAGAAACCAATTCAGGAAACTCCTTCTTAATATTCCTCGGTAAAAGTTTAGGCCTCATAATTTTTGTAATAGCAATGCTTAAATGGATTGTGCCATGGCTATTTTATCAGCTTACAAAAACTCGCAGTAAAGAGATATTTATACTTGGTTCTGTTGTAACATGTTTTTCCGTGGCAGGGCTTACCTATTACATTGGACTTTCCCTTGAGCTTGGGGCTTTTCTTGCAGGTCTTATAATTTCAGAAACAGAGTATAGCTATGAGACCATGGGGAATATAATTCCCTTCAGAGATATTTTTGCCAGTATATTCTTTATTTCCATTGGTATGCTTGTTGACATTTCATTTATCCTTCAAAACTGGGTTATGGTTTTTGCAGGAGGACTTACTGTGATATTTCTAAAGTTCCTTGCTGCCACTGCTGTAGTTATACTCTTAGGATTTTCTTTAAGAACATCCTGTCTCGTAGGTTTTGCACTTTCTCAAATTGGAGAATTTTCTTTTATACTATCAAGAGTTGGATACGACTACAAATTACTTAACATCAACGAATACCAGATTATACTGGCAATATCAATTGTAACTATGGTAATCTCTTCATTTATAATAAACTACTCCAATAGTCTTATTGAAAACTTTATGAAAAAAAGTTTTATGATCTGGATTGATAAATTCACCTATAGCAGGAATAAAATCAAAAAAGAACCAGAGGACTTAAGAATTACAGATCACCTCATAGTTATAGGCTTTGGAATAAATGGACGAAACGTTTCCAGATCTGCAAGAATAGCAGGAATCCCCTATATTGTAATAGAAACTAATCCAGAGACAGTGCTCAAGGAACAGAAAAAGGGTGAAAAGATTATTTATGGCGATGCTGCAAATGATGAAGTTTTACGCCATGCCAATATAGAAAATGCAAGGGTTCTTGTGACAACTATTCCAGACGCTCCCTCTTCAAGAAGAGTCATATTCACTGCCAGAAAATTAAATCCTGATATCTATATAATTGCACGCACAAGATTTGTCAAAGAAGTCAATGACCTCTTTGACCTTGGAGCAAATGAAGTAATCCCTGAAGAATTTGAAACTTCTGTTGAAATATTTTCTCGGCTACTGCGAAAATTTAACATACCAGAAAATGACATCAAGATCCTTACTCAGAAAATAAGATCTGATGGTTATCAAATGTTACGGAGTGAAAACTTTGAGTATATTGCTCGCCCAGAACAAAAAGAAATGATCAAGGGAATGGAGATGGTAACCTATAGAGTTGAAAGGGGTTCTACTGCAGATGGTAAATCCATCTCAGATATTGCCTTAAGAAAAAATCACGGTGTGACAATACTCTCTCTCTACAGAAATGGTGAGTTTATCTATAATCCTGATGGTGACGTTATGTTACGTGGAGATGATATAATTATCTTAGTTGGGCTACCAGAAAGAGTTTATAATGTATGTGATATCTTTTGCAAACAAAGCTAAATTCAAATTTATAAATTATTTAAAATAGTCAGAACTACCTTAGGGGTAGATCTATAATCACTGCTGTCATATCATCTTTTTGGAATTCATGCCCCCCTATAAACTCATAGACAGACTCAAATATATTATTGATCACAAGCTGAGGAGGAAGATCGCACATCTCCAGAAGCTTTTGCTCAAGTCTTGGTTCTCCATACTGAGTATTAACACTTTTACTGAAAGCCTCTGTTATCCCATCAGTATAAAACATTATCATATCCCCCTGATAAATATCTAAAGAGCATTCAGGGGTTCTGTAATATAAATCTTCATCGATAAGGTTTTTTATATCACTGCCAAGTAGATAGCCCTTTTCTGGGGACCAGATCTCGCTTTTATTGTTTAGATTGATTATTTGAGGAAATTCACTTTCTCTTCTAATAATTATAGGGAAAAGCATACTTCTGTTATAAAAACGAAATTTCAGGCACCTGTCCCCCTCTTCAATAAAAACAAAATTAACAGAAGCAAAATCAGAAGAGCCTGATAGATCCATTATATCTGTAAATTTACAAGCAATAGCATAAACTATCTCGCCATAATTAATTTGACCTGTAATTTTAAATTTTTCTTCAGCCTCTTTTACAGAGAGAGTAACAGCAGATTTTAGTCTTATTAAAGTTGTATATGCTGGCAAGCCATGGCCGCTTATATCAGAAAAGACAAATAAAAATTTACCTCCAGGCAACTTCAAGAGATCAAAATAATCACCAGATAAAATAGAACCGTAAGCCCTCTGGAAACCAAGCCCCACCATTAGATATTTATTGGTAAAGCTATTGAAGAGTTCCCTTATAAGCCTCTTATCCTTTTCCCTTACCTGATTTACCTCCTGTATGAGTATCTCATATTTATTTATGAGTTCAAGATACCCTTCAGGCATTTCAAGCGAACCATGATGCAAATCATTCCCCCACCTATTCAAATCTGATTCTCCTATATCTCTTAATCAGATT
>ERZ795046.325-NODE-325-length-60009-cov-8.167412_pt1 | contig 60009 bp, 52 predicted proteins | sample MGYA00375130_ERZ795046 | MGnify/ENA primary metagenome ERZ795046 (study PRJEB30175, sample SAMN05720202) | activated sludge metagenome | isolation source: anaerobic digester from wastewater treatment plant | place: Japan | collected 2015-05-15 ... | reverse complement strand
ATGCACCTGCATCTTAGTCTACCTCCTCGATGCAGTGCCAAAGGTTTGTGAACTTATGCAGCGGCTCTAATCGTCTGGTATTTTATTTCGTTCCTTGTTGTGTTGGTCTGAGAAATTGAAGAACGGATTTTTTGAGAGAATCATTAAGGAAAGGCTACGGCACGTGGCAGCCCGAAGTATGTTTGAGTATTTATGAACCGCTTGAACATTTTTCATTTGTACTTTTTAGTTCCCTTGCGCTGCGGCTCGCCCCCTGTCATTGCGAGGAGTGCCGTCAGGCACGACGTGGCAATCCCCTCAGGAATTGGAAATGATCCCGGACTCTGCTTTACCCGTTGCCCTCTTACGCTGCGCGGTTGAGGGGATTGCTTCGTCGCTTCGAAGACTCGCTCCTCGCAATGACAACGGGAAAGACAACGCACAAAGCCATACGAGGCCGAAGGGTGCTTACAGATTCCAAAAGTAATTTCCCAGATTGTGCCTGACGACATTCCTCAAAAAAGCAACAACCAAACAAGGCAGAGAATAAGAAGCCGCACGATTCGCTTTCACAGCCTGCCAAGTTTCTCCCGAGATTTTCTTTTTGGATGAAGATCTCTGATCGTGTTACACTGAAAGAACGGTTCGACGACAAAATGCGCCACGGTCAAGCGTGTAACAAACCGTCGTATCCCAATGGAGTCAAAGGAATGATTTTGACAAAATACATCACAAAATCATGTATCATCCCTCACATGTCTGCTTCTACCAAACCAGAAGCATTGCGAGAACTCACCCATCTCCTCTTTGAGAAACGCAAATTGCCCGATGTCGGCACAGCTCTCGACCAAATTTTCGCGCGCGAAGCTACCGAAAGCACCGGTATAGGGCACGGAATCGCTGTCCCCCACGCCCGCATTACCGGTTTAAAGACCCTCATGTGCGCTGTGGGGCGAGCACCTCAAGGTATCGATTTCAGCGCTATCGATCGGCAGCCTGTCGAGTTGGTCTTTTTGATATGTTACCCACCCACTGAACAGACCGCATATCTTAACTTCGTTGCAACGGTAACCCGTATTCTTAGTCATGCCGAGGTGAGACAACAGATCATGCAGGCATCCACCGCGGAAGAGTTTTATGAACTACTCGAAGACGCTTCGCGTAATTTCACTGAAAAACCTGAACAAAACGCATTGCAGGTCAAAACTGCTCCGGAAGTGGTTCGAAAACCGGATGCTCACACCGATCTGGTCTTGCTTGCCCGCCTTCAGCTGTACCAAGAAATGTTGAGTAGCACACGTACCGGCAAATCGGAGTTGAAGCAAAAGGTGGACCGTATCCGGTCGTTAATCGACCCACGGATTCTGAAGCATTATGACCGGGTAGCAAAAGCGCGCCCACCGGCGCTGGTTTCTGTAGAAGGAGATACCTGCCAAGGTTGTTTCATGCGGCTACCTTCGAAATTCGTGCAACAAGTTCGGCAAGAAAGTGAACACATTCATACTTGCCCAAATTGTAGTCGATATATTTATGTGGTCTAGAGCGTCTCATCAGGACGCCCCTACACACAAGGAGAGGCCATCATGCTCTCACCTAGTGAGGTCCGCCGCATCGCCCGTCAAGTGAGTCTCTTCGCAAAAATAAGCGAAGAAGACGTCGCAAAGATCCTTGCAAAAGGCATGACCATGCAAATCCGAAAGGGGAGCGCCGTCTTCTATGAAAAGAGTACCGGTAACACGATGTATGTTATCTTGTCAGGGAAAATCGAGCTCTTTGAAAAAAAGAAACATCTTGCCTCATTAGGCACGGGTGAAATGTTCGGCGAAATGGCCCTAATCAGTGATGAGCCTCGAAGCGCGACGGCAATTGCAGGAGAAGATTCTACGCTTTTTGTCCTAACCGAAACTACATTTGACGAGTTGATGACAAAGCGCGTCGCCATCCGGATGTTGTTGAACATCATTGCTACCTTAAGTAAAAGGCTCCGGGAAGCCAATCGTCGGCTGATGCAACAAATGGCAGAAACGAATCCCGACTCATCACAAACAACATAGGTTGTGCTTTCCACACCTTGCGGCAAACCGATTGTCACCTGACAAGAATCAGGGGTAGAATTTCGTGTCGGACCAACTTTCAAAATGGGGCAAAAAGGATAACCTGACACTATCCCGTTTTGCTGTTGGCGCTTCACTTCTCTTGGCGAGCGGCTTGCTCATTTACGCTGCTTGGATGGTCTGGCGCATTCTTTATGATCCCAATGTGATCTTCATCTTCCCAAAGGATGGCGCCCATTGGATCCGTTATAGCACTCCTTTTTCAGCGGGAGCCCATCAAGATCAACAGCCAGGAACGTACCTATTCCGCAAAGAGTTTGTGCTAGCCGATACGCCCCCATCGGATGTCATTTTGTATGTCGCAGCTACCGGTGCGTTTGACTTGTTTTACGATGGCAAAAAAATCTCGGTCTCACAAGAAACGGACAACTGGAAAACCGAGAGGAAGTTCCTTTTGGGCAGTCCCCGCCCCCATTCAACTCATGAACTTCTCGTGAAAACCACAAATCCGACGGGTCCCGCCCTAATACGAGTCAGGTCAAACGTCCGCGATTTATGTTCTGACGCATCTTGGCAAACCTCCTGCGATGGTGAGAAATGGGTTTCCGCCGTTCGGGCAGCAGCAAGCTGGGACGTAGAAATGGCGCGGAGCTTTCGTCGTGCCGACAAAGACTTCCTATCTAACCTCCCGTTAACAATAGCCGTAACGATTATCGCGGCGCTCATTCTCCTTGCAGCAAAGGCGTTTCCCAAAGTTTCGTTTTTTCATCGTTGGCGCTCCACACATTTTCGGTGGGTTTGCCTGGGATTATGGACCATCCTCAGTCTTAACAATCTTGTGCGACTTCCACCGAACCACGGCTTCGACCTTCCCTACCATTTCGACTATATCTGGTTCATCGCGTTTAAGATGAAACTTCCCCTCGCCAGCGACGGCGCACAAATGTTTCAGCCACCCCTATATTACCTGCTCAGTGCGCCTCTTTTAAGGTTGTTTTGGATTCCGGGCAAGCCCGAAACCGCTATTGTCGCGTTACGCCTACTTCCCTTGTTCGCAGGCGCACTGCAGATCGAGATTTGCTTCCGAATCGCTACCAAATTGTTTCCGGAGAGAGAAGACCTTCAAGCCATTTGCACGGCTTTCAGCACATTTCTGCCCATGAACCTCTATATCTCCCAATACCTCAGCAACCAGCCGTTCGAGGGAGTTCTCAGCGCCTTCGTGCTGTATTTGGCGTTCCGAATGATTCATTATCCTCATACGTCACTCTCGTTCCGACAAAAGGTCATGCTAGGATGCGTGTGGGGACTCGCTCTCTTGTCAAAAGCGAACGCGCTTGTCTTGGCGATCCCCCTCCTTTTCGCAATTACCTACACGACAATGAAAGACAGAGACCTCAAACTGGGTATTCTTCGGCAATTTTCGGCGCACAGCGCTACCGTCTTTGGATGTGCCTTCCTTGTCGCAGGGTGGTATTATCTTAGAAACTGGATCATCTTCGGGAAACCGATCTTGGGCGGTTGGGACGCTCTCGACGGCACTGCGTGGTGGCAGGACCCCGGCTACCGCACACTAACTCAACTGATCCCCCGCGGTAATGCGCTGTTTTACCCCATATTTGCAAGCGCGTCGAACTTTTGGGATGGTGTTTATTCCACGTTCTGGGCGGATGGCTTATTGAGCGGGACAGCAAACATCGCCACGCGCCCCCCCTGGAATTACGGATTCATGAACACGAGTCTATGGTTGGCTCTCGTACCCAGTATAGCCCTACTCGTAGGCATAGTCAGCATCCGAAAACAAGAAGCGGGCAAACAATTTGCCCTCCTGTTTTTCTGCCTTGCGGGAGCCATCTATTTTGCCGCTCTATTGCACCATTTTCTAACATTGCCCTACTATTGCGCCGTAAAGTCGTTTTACATGGTAGGAGCAATTCCGAGCTTTGCGGTTTTGACCACGGCAGGCTTTGAAAGAATACGGCAGAATTTCGTGGCGAGTGTCTTGGTCACGTCGCTCTTCGTTGCCTGGGCGTTTTATTCCTATCTCACATACTGGGCAATGGGCTAAAACCACACAGGTCAACTTTGCTGCGGAACACTTGCCCCGCAATGCCTGCAAAACGGCAGTAACACGTGACGAATCTTTCCACACGCTTCACAGGCGCTGAATAAGGCTTGCCCGCAACTTGGACACGTGTAAGGCGTATCTTCTCCCGTCCCTCCTACTCCCGAGAGTTCAGGGACAGAGGCAAGACGTCTCGAGTACGGCGCGGACGCGGCAATGCCAAACTGGATCGGATAAGCGCAAATCGGGCAAATACGGCGGTTGTACGCTTCGCGGTACTGTTTCAAGAGCCAGTCTCTCTTCGGCGCGGCAATCATGCGAATCAAATAAATCAGGATGGCTAATACGGCAACAATGCCCGCAACCACAGCGATATATTTGAAGAGCGCACTCGGGAAATGCTCATGAATAACTTGAGCCGTTCTCCAAAATACCGCAAACGCAAAGGCGTAAAAGATCGGCTTGTAAACACTCGCCCGTTTCTTTAACACCATCCACACCGCAACAAAAAGGAGAGGCAACAAAATAAGAAGCTTTATACTCGCTAATTTCAGGGAATGTTTTCGGTGTAATCGTTCAAACTCTTCTTGTGCCAGCTTACGTTGAGCAGCTAATTGCTCCTCCAGATTAGCCATTTCCTCTTGCAATGCCTTTTGCCGCGTAACCAATTGGGATATTTGCTCGTTCGCCTTCTGAAATTCTTCTTGGTTTTTCAAGAACACAGCCTGACTTTCCTCGAGTGCGCGTTGTTCGTCCGGCGTCGGAGCGACCGACTTTTCTAGGTTTCTGCGGCGCAAATCCAAAAGTTGATTCATGGTCCTTTGGGAGTTTTCTGTACTGTTTCGCAGAATGTCTTGAACCTGTTTTTGATTGGAAATATCTACCTCCAGACGGTGCAGTTCCCTTTCGATTTCGTTTTTTCTTGCAACAAGGTTTGAATCCACATATTTAGATTCTAAGGTGCGAAAGTCGGGACCTGGAATGCGCCCAATATCCGTCATCACGAATCCCAACAACCAGATGAATAGGAGGGTCAACAACACGGCAAATGCCCATACTCCGAACCGATGCATACGAGTTCCCTTTTTCTGCAAGGTGACACTCATTTCTCCCCCTCCTCGACGCCATGCGTCAAATCAGTGCGGACTAAGATCCCTTATTCTCGAGGCATACGCTTGTTGTTCTACCAGATCATGAATGTCTATTCAATTTCCAGAGGGTTTGAAGAAAGCTCGGTTCCTACGCCCGTCTCTGCTTTCTTCAGTGCAGAAAACGCCACCGGAAGCGCTTCGTGATACGACTCATGGTTACTCAGCGCCTTGCCGACAATGCGAGAGACGTCATAATTGTGAATTTTCGGATGCTCCAAGAGTATAGGATATCGCCCGCATGCATCTCGTGTTGTCAGCTGACCAAGCCGGTACAAAATGGTCAATATCCAGTCATAAGGATTGTATAAGTTTAACAAGACTCCGTTTATCCGAGAAACAACGGTCGCCCAGTCTTTTCGATGTCCCCGACTCACCGCCGCGCCAAGAAAAATCACATCGCTTACGGGCTTACAAATCTCCTGAGCGTGTAAAAGTCCGGAAAAAACTAACCGAGCACCGGCGGAGTGTGCTACCACGGTCACCTCACGACCCTTAAAATGGCGTTCCACATACGGGACAAAGTACTGCTTTCCTGTTTCTTCTGCACATCGGCGCACGGATAACCAGTGATGAACCGTCGAAGCAACCGTCCCAGCGGCAATAAGTTTCCAATCGCCCCGAAACCGGGTCATTGCCCAGAGCGCCCTGGCGACAATAGCCGCTGACTCTGAAGCATCCCAACGGAACTGGTAAATATCGCCGCGCCACCCCGAACGTCGGGCAACTGTTAACCACTCCCTATCGCGGCACCTTCCGCGTGGCCCTTCGGAAAGATACCCTCGTACGAACAAGAGAACACGTTGAGAATCGGAGCCACGAGATATCTCTGTAATCGTCGGCGCTTCCATACTTCAGGAGTACTCCACGGGTTCAAATACAAACGGGCAATATTTCTCCTAGTTCGATACTGTATTGTACGCCTGTCAAAGGCATGACAAACCGCACACGTGAATTGTAAGGCGTATTTTGTGTAAAGTACAGGGTCTAGGCACTATGGCGAAAATAATCGCGACTGCATCACGGGAGAATAGACCATGCAAAACAAGCTGTTCCGTTTAACCACCGTGCTTGTCTTAACAGCTTTCTGCGGCTTTGTCGGCTGTACCAAAGGCGGTCAGCCTCCTTCACCACCTGCACCCGCACCGGAAAAAACTGCTTCATCCGAGACAGCTGTCTCCGAACCACAAAAACCAACACCCGTTCCAACGTCGACATCTAAAGAAGTTACAGTCTATCGGGACACATGGGGAGTGCCCCATGTGTTTGCCGACACGCTCGCCGAGGCAGCTTACGGCGTCGGCTATGCTCAGGCGGAAGACCGCTTGGACGACATCTACCTCAATGTCCGTATAGCCATAGGAAGGGCAGCGGAAGTACTAGGTCCCGATAGCGTGATACAGGACATGGCTATGCGTTTAGCGCGCAATGATACCTTGGTTAAGAAATACTGGGAAACGGCTCCGCCCCACTTGAAAGCGTTGGGTGATAACTTCGTCAAAGGTGTGCAAGCTTATCTCCATGACCATCCCGAGAAAACCTCGCCGTATGCTCTGGAACTCGAAGGTTGGCATTGCGCCGCCGTAGGCCGCGCTATGATCTTGCGTTGGCCTATCGGCACAGCCATGGGTGACTTAAAAAATAAGAAAGAGGCGCCACCTTTCGGTTCCAACGGATGGGCGGTTGCTCCCAGTCGTTCCGCCGAGGGCTGCGCCATCCTGCTTACCGACCCGCACCTTACCTGGGAAGGACTGGCGGTCTTCTATGAACTCAGAATTCACACCAACGAGGCTGACCTGAGCGGCTTTACCATCGTCGGTTCGCCCTTGATTGCGCTGGGGCATAATGCGCATGTCGCATGGGCATGCACGACCGGCGGACCCGACACTTCCGACGCTTACATGTTGAAATTGAATCCGGAAAACCCTATGCAATATGAGTACGATGGCGAATGGCGCACAGCACAAGTCGAAAACATCACGATCAACGTCAAAGACGCCCCACCCGTTCAGCGCATGATTGCCTACACCCATCTCGGTGTAGTCTTCGAACCTCCCGACTTAGAAAAAGGCATTGCTTACGCCGCCGCGTCTCCATATTTTGAGCAGACCGGTCTCTTCGAACAAATGTATCGGATGAATCTCGCCAAGAACTGCGATGAATTTTATCAGGCGTTGGGCATGAACCAATTCATGGAACAAAACGTGATCTTTGCTGACACGGAAGGCAATATCCAATACGTGCGAGTCGGGGCAACTCCCATTCGGCCAGAGGGCTATAACTGGTCGGCTCCCGTACCCGGTAACACTTCTGCCACAGCATGGAAAGGGATTCATGACATCGCCGATCTCGTCCAAATTAAGAACCCTGCCCAAGGTTATATGCAGAATTGCAACGTCTCGCCGGAAGTCATGATGCCGAATTCGCCCATGACACCGGACAAATACCCCAGTTACATTTACAACGTGCATTGGGACACGCAGAACATGCGGGGGAAACGCATACTGGAACTCTTGGGCACTCACGATTCTATTACGCGCGAGCAGGCTATCGCCTTTGCAACCGATGTCCATGACATTTACGCAGAAGCCTGGCAGCAAGCCCTGCGCGTCGTAAGCGAACTTGACACATCGGGGAAAACGCACCAACCGGAAATGGCAAACGCCATACAAGCCATATTGGATTGGAACGGTGATTACACCAAAGACAGCAAAGGCGCCCTTCTCATGCGTTTTTGGCGAATGCAGTGCCGTGAAAACGGCGTTGATTGCAAAGCCATTGACTCGGGCCAACCACCGGATGAGAAATCACAGGGGGTATTGATTGAAGCGCTCGCAAAGGCGATCGAAACCATCAAAACCCGCTATGGCCGTCTTGACCTGACTTGGGGCGACGTACACCGAGTTGGCCGCAGCGGCCGCTTCTATCCTTGCGATGGTGCAGACTACGGGGGCGGCGTTGGCGCTTGGGAAACCCTGTTTGACGTTGGGACAAAAGAACAGAGCGACAAAACATACGTTGCCAACAACGGTTCGATTGCCACCCAACTAATCTTCTTGAAAAAAGACGGTGTAGAATCTTATACGTGCACGCCGTGGGGTCAAAGTGCTGATCCGCAGTCGCCTCACCATGTGGATCAGGCTGAAAAACTCTATTCTTCACGCATACTGAAACCCACATGGTTCAAAAAAGAAGATTTGATGAATAACGTTGAGTCCAAAGTTGTGTTGTCGGTCCCGTGAGTATTCCAGAAGACTTGGATGAGATTGCTGACGTTATCCGTCAGCACTATGCGCTTGGAACCGTGGAAAAACCGCGGGTGCTAACCGGTACGCACCAACGGCGGCATCGAAAACTTCTTGTTTCTACAACGTTGGGCAATTTCTTGATCAAGACGTATCCCCGTGACCCATACGTCCTCGATGCGTTACGTTTTCAACACCGTTTAAGCGACCATCTAGCCAGTAAGGGCTTGCCGGTCGCCCGCATTCAACCCGCCACTTCGGGGAGACGTATCGTGGAACTCGATGCGTGGGCGCTGGAATTACAAGAATTCGTCGAAGGAGAGCCTATGCCCGTCTCCTCGGAAACGTTAGCCATTTCGGGAGAAGCGCTCGGGCGTTTCCACGAAGTCTGCCGAGATTTCCCGCGCCCCGAGCGGGATGCTCGGATGTGGCGATTCAGTGAAGTGCCCAAACGCGCCTTTGCCAATCTGTTTGAACGAGCCAAAACGGAAGGTGATAGCGCGAAAGCCATAGACTACTGTAACCAAATTGCACTGTTTTTGCACGAGGCGGCACAAGAACTTAGCTTAGAAAAGCGCGAGCTCTTCGAGACGGGACTTATCCACGGCGACTGGCATTCCGGTAATCTCATCTTTCGCAACGAAAGACTCGTCGCCATCGTCGATCTGGAATTTGCCGGTGATGGCTGCTTTCTGGAAGACCTCTCCTACGCGGTGTCGAACTTGTGTATTCGAACGACGATGCGCGTTGAAAGATTAGCGAAGCGAAGCGAAATCTTGCTGGCCCACTACCAACGCCATCGAACTTTGTCGTTCTATGAACTGGCAGCACTGTATTACGCTGTAGGTATTAAGCATATCGCCACCGTCTCGTATCAGACCCCGGAGCCAGGCGGGAAGGTAGCAGGGTTAACAGCTTTTGAGTGGATGGAACGTCTTGCCATTCAGTGTCAATGGCTGCGTGAATGTGCCCTGAAAGTGCGTCAGGGAAAACGATAAGACTCCTGAAAAGTTTACGAAACGACACGGCGTTTGTATTGTCTGCTTCGTCTGCCCCACCCTAACACAATAGCCACGGCTAGAAGAAAGGCACCCGTGTCCAACCAGGTAATTCCCACGCGTTTCGACATGGCCTCGCGGAGACTACTCCCGCGCGGCAATTGGTCAATAGGCACCAACGAACCACAGACTATCGTGTCATCAGGAGGTGTCCCACCGTCATTTCCACTCAGTATGTTTTCAACTACCGGATAAGTTTTGTCGAACCGGCCGTATTTATCGTAGCCGGACAGGTTCTCACAGGAAGCATCCCCGCCCCATAACTGACCGATTATTTTCTTGGTTGACTGGTCAAACAACGGACAGCCGGATGAACCGCGCTCGGTCGTACCTTGGTTATAACGGACTTCAATGAAGTTTGAATCTAAGGCATAGATGTAGCCAAAGCTTATGCGTTTGTAATCACCATCCGGATGGTGAATCGGCACAATATTTTGTCCTGTACTAGGTGCGGCTGTTGTCCAACCCAAAAACCACACACTGGAAGGCGGACTATTCCGCAATCGTAACAGCGTAAAATCATTCCCAGAATATTGGGAAACCCCAGCCAGGTAATCCGCACCACCCGTCGTTCGCGGTACCGAGGAAGGATCGGGCGGGGTACCGTTACAAGAGGGGGTCTGATAAAGCCAATAAACCTCTATACTCGAAGCTTGACTTTGGCTACTCACACAATGATTGGCGGTCAAGAAAAATGGCTTTTGGGTGGAAGGATCCAGGTCACTGATCAAGGAACCCGTGCACCATAGCTCACCCGTATAACCGACCGAGCCGATGCCGGCAACCCCTTTGGCTTCGTTCGTCCAATCGCTATAACAACTAACATCCAAATTACAAGACCCGGCTGCCTTGCCCCAGTACAATTCATCAAAACCTTTGTAAACATGTATGGTCCTATCGATGATCAGATCGACCTTTTCAATGTCTGCTTCACTCGCTACGAGACACTCGACAACTACCTCATCAGAAAAGCAGGTCGCTGTCCATAGACCCAGTTCAGGTAAATCTTTTATCTCCGTGTACGGGCCATACGCCTCTTCGGGATTCTTGGGGTTATACACAACGACCTGCCCACCTGGTGGGATATCAAGCGCCGCGAAGTGGAGACGTTGCCCCTTGGCGCCCGTAGAAACAATAGCAAGGCTCCACACAAATCCTTCCTGCGTAGAAACCCAGCTGCTATCTGTCGTGTACCCGTTTTGCACCATGATCGGCGGATCAATCTCTTGAAATACGCCTATTCGAGAAGCATGTTTCAAAAGAGCCTCTTCTTCATCTTCTGCCAGCACCCGTGCCATATCCGGTTGAGGTAACTCCACCTTTCCGGTGGGTTTCATGCCGACAACACGAGGTTTCGGGGGCGGCGGCAACCAGCGAAGGACACCCTTAGTTGGCTCGCTTTTCGTCGATATAGGTTGCACCGCCCAATTCTTTTTCGGGATCCCCAGTGCCGCAAGGTCAGAATCCCCCAACACCCGAAACCCTTCGCCAATGTACACATCGAAGGGTTCGCCGCCATTTCTTGAACGAATTCGAAACCCGTTAACATATTGGTTGGAGCCATCCCGTGCCCGTTCTTCCCAGCTCAACACAACGGTATACTTCTCCGCAGAAAATCCTGCACGCTCCAACATAGCGGCATCGCTCGAGTACAACGTGTCGTTCCCACATCCCGCACATCCACTCGTCTGTCCTTCTGCATATACACTGAAGACCAAAAGGCTGAACATCAGCACGGGGTAAAAAACCTTGTTCATATCCACTCCTCCTAACCCATTTTACGCAGGGCGGCATATACAATATTCTGCGCACAAGAAACTGTTACACGAAAAACTATGTAATTTCACCCGCGCCAGCCGTACGATGATTCAGAACAACGGCTTCCTCCAACTCTCGATAGGATAATCTTTTATCGTCCCTTCCCGCCAGGCGAGCATACTCCCGCCCTCCCATGAATTGTCTCACGGCATTGCTCACCCTTTCCGCGTCATCTCTTCGACAAAGGGCAATCACCGACCCAGCTATTCCAGCGCCCGTCAAACAGGCGCCTAATGCCCCTGCTCCCAAAGCCGAATCAACCAGCGCATCCAACGCGGGACTACTTGCCCCGTAGTCTCCCGGCAATAGTTCAATGGATATATTGTCCCTTCGAGCGCGCGCGAGAAAACCATCACTGACATCAGGGCATACCTCTCGACCATCGAACCGCACCCGTCGGTCTCCATCATGACCAATTGTCATGAGTTTTCCCGCGGATATCCAGTCTTCCTGCTTGACATAGTCAAAAAACTTTCTGGCGCGCTCGGACTCTGCAATCCCGTATAGTAAAGGCCCTCGTAACGCTATTTCCTTTGGTCTATTTTCCTCGGGTATGCCTCCGAAATACTGGGTATAAACTTGTTCGAAACGATCCAAAACATACCGAGAACGCAATTCTTGAAGCGAAATCCGTTCAGGAACTGATAGGAGCACGGAATATAATAGAGATAATCCACCAACAGGCTTTAGATAATCGGGCGAAAGGCGCGCAAGTCGATCTACCGAACAAACAAAAGACTCTGCCACCCCCTGTCTGCGCAGCTCCTGTCTGAAAATGTCCAACGCCATCGAATAAGCAAATCGGTTTCGAGTATATTCAACGAGCTGTGCCCCGCTGAGACTCCTTGTCGTATACGAATTGATTACCAACAGACACACCGCATCGGACGGATAGATACGTCGAACCTCGGAAAGATCTAATTCGGGTAAGTAAAGCGGCGCATTCACTAACTCACCATTTTTACAAAGGATCATTGCGCCTTGGTCGCTCACCCCGCTACGCGCCCCTGCATACCATTCCGCATCTCGCACACAGAGAATCCGTTCCGCATCTGAAAGAGAGACGTCAAAAAGGCCACAGAGAGCATACAAAAGGCACGTGCATACCGAGTGCGAGGAGCTCAGACCCGCCCCGGCTGGCAGATCACTCGCGACTACGGCGCGTACACCTTTGGAAATGGGGCATCGCGCTGCATGCGCGACACGCGCAAACACTCCTTGCAGATAGTTGCACCAGTGACCTCTCCGCTCCCGTATCAGGCTTTTCACGGAAGGACTCGACAACACGCGCTCCCAATCCGGCGCGTCCGCTGCGCTTTGGGTCACCTCCAAAGCATCAAACTGCCCTTCCTCGTATTCTGGGTTGAGATTGACAAAGGTGCACCGCGTATCGGTTGCCAGGGACACGACAAAAATGGTTTCACGCTGATGGGTGATAAGGTTCAGATACCCCCCATGGGTATCCACGTGCATACCCCGTAGGTTAACACGTCCTGGGCATCGGAAAACCCGAACAGGGTCGTTGCCAAATCGGGTGCCATATAGGGTCAATGCTTTCTGAAGCAAAGATTTTCGGCCAGTGAGTACTGTCTCGTCAGACCCGTACGTTTTAGAAAGAATTCGTTGAAACTCACCGTCCGGATTATCCAGCGTATGAAGCCATGTTTCTAAGAACTTAAAAGGACTCACGGTTAGGGTTTCCCGCCATAAAGATCGGCTGCCATCAAGGCTGCACCCACTAGGACGACCGACTCTCCCAAAACACAGGGTACGATCTTGTAGCGCCCGCAATACGGTTTGAACACTAACTGTTCTATGTGATTACGTATTGGATCTAATAATATGTCTCCCAAAAGCGCTACGCCACCCCCAATTGCCACGCATTCCGGGTGAAACAGTGTAATAACATTCGATATCGCCGTACCCACTCCTTTAGCAACCTGTTCCAACTCGTGAAGCGCCACTGGGTCACCCAACCTTGCTGCTTCGCCCAGTACGGCACAAGTAAGCTTCGCCGGGTCACCTCCCGACAACTTCCCAAGATGTGACTCCGCCGAAATAGTCATTTGCCTCAGACGGCGCTCAATCGCCCAGCCCGAACACAGGTTTTCAACCTTCTCTGCCACTCCAGGAGTAGCGGCTGTCCAATCAGGTATGTAGGTATGCCCCATTTCAGCTGCTCCAAAACCCTGTCCGTCATAAAGTTGTCCCTGAATAATTAGCGCCCCGCCGATGCCGCTGCCAATATTCGTATAGAAAAAGTTTTTTGTGCCACGACCCGCACCGCACCGGTATTCTGCCCAACCGGCTGCATTGGAATCATTCGCTACTACCGTAGGTAAATCAAAACGTTGCTCAAACCAGTCCTTAAGTGGAATATTCTCCCAACCTGACACTTGATGCGATACCAGCGCCCTTCCCGTTGCCGACTCCACAGGTCCCCCGAAACCTACCCCCAAAGCCCTCACTCGGAAATTTCTTTCCCGAGCCTTCTGCAGAACCACGGGAACCTCTTTCCCGAACCAGTCTAAGATAGCCGGGGCACCGCCCGAAACAGGTGCTGAGCCTTTACTCGACAAGACAAGCTCCCCTTGCAAGGTCGATAACGCGACTTGAAGCTTTGTCCCGCCAATCTCCAGAGCAATAACTCCATCCGCCTCTGAGTTGACTAGCATATTCCGTTCCTCGATAATCGCTGCTGCCTACGTGTCATTCAAAAAGGAATTAACAAACTCTAATTGTATCGTCAGATGAATACGGCAAGCCAACTTTTCCGAATACCCGTTCTCGGTGGATAGCCCCAACTGGGATCATGACATGTCTCAAGAGAGTCTGTACAATTTAATGGACTGGTTGCAGGACATAAGAAAAGGATGCCGCTTTGATTAATAATACCCAAGAAACTACTGCATTATCCGTTGTCATTCCCGCCCTCCACGAGGTTGAAAACTTACGCAATCTGTTGCCGCAGCTCCAGACTGTTTTGAACGAATTGGGCATCGCATGGGAAGTTCTGGTAATCGACGGGGACTCTCGCGACGGCACGGAAGAACTTGTCGCATCTTTCGGCGAAGGGTTTCGATACATTTGTGAGCGCGGACGCGGATACGGAAAAGCCATTCAACGGGGAATCCTTGAGTGTCGGGGTGAGTTCCTGTTGACAATGGACGCCGATATGTCGCACCCGACGGCATTCATCCGCACTATCTGGGACGCCCGACACGACACCGACATTGTCATAGCATCCCGCTATGTCCCGGGCGGGAAAGCAGACCAACCCATTGGGCGTCTCTTGTTAAGTCGCATCCTAAACCGCTTCTTCGGGATTGGGCTCTCCATTCCGGTTCGAGACATGTCCAGCGGGTTTCGGTTGTATCGAACGAAGGTGCTGCGTTCTCTTGATTTGGAGTATACGAACTTTGTAATCCTCATCGAGATCCTGTTGAAATCTTTGGGACGAGGCTATCGTATCGCGGAAGTGCCTTTCCATTACCAACCCAGGGACAAAGGCGGATCGCACGCACGTATCGTGCAGTTTGGCAAGGACTACCTCCGCCTTTTCTTTCAGGTCTGGAAAAAAAGAAACAGCATCGCCTTCCCCGATTACGATTGGCGCGCTTATAACAGTCGAATTCCGCTCCAGCGCTATTGGCAACGCCGACGTCATGACCTTGTACTGGGTTTTCTCCCCTCACCGAATAACGTCTGTGACGTGGGGTGTGGCAGCAGCCACATTCTTGCTGACTTGCCTTGCGCCGTCGGAGTAGATATCCGCCGCGACAAACTCATGTTTATGCGCCGCACCAATAAACGTCTCGTCCAGGCGGACGGACTCAAACTGCCATTTGGAGATGCAGCGTTTTCGTCCGTCATTTGTTCTCAGGTAATCGAGCATATTCCGGAAGAAAACGGCAGATTGCTAGATGAATTGGCGCGAATACTCGCACCAAACGGCATGTTGATTCTTGGCACTCCGGATTATGGAAGATGGCAATGGCGCTTGACCGAGTGGCTCTACAAGAAATTGGCCCCCGGCGCCTACGGCGATGAGCACGTTACACGCTACACTCGCGAGACCCTGGAACACGCCTTAAACCAACGAGGCTTTTCCATACTCCGCAGCGCGTACATCGGCGGTGGCGAACTAATTCTCCAAGCCCGTAAAAACACCTAAAAACCGACTCGAAAGGCACTATCATCGAAACTACTAGAAGTCTTTGATGTCTTCATCCGAAAGTGGAATCACTTGCTCCGGATCGACCACGGCACGCGGTGACGTCTTTTCCCGTTTCACCAACGCCCCTTTGGAGGAATGAGGCAATGCCTTTTGAGTTTCGCTTGTTCCCCTTGTGGCACTGGGTTTTGTTCCCTTAGAAAGGCTGCTTTCCCGTAGAGTAGTTTCTTGTCTCCCAGACACGATTGCCGCTAATACATTCACCATTTCGTTGAGGTCAGCGGCTTGCGCCGACAGCTCTTCACTCGAAGAAGCTGCCTCTTCGGAGCTCGCCGCATTCGACTGAGTCACTTGATCCATCTGGGACACAGCCGTATTGATTTGGTCAATACCTTGTGCCTGTTCGTTACTCGCCGCAGACACTTCGCTGATGAGCGTAGCTACGTTTTTGACGGTTTCCCCGATACTCATAAATGACTTCACAACGTCTTCTGAAACCGCCACGCCGTTTTCCGCATTGCGTTGCGCCTCTTCCACCAAAGTAGCCGTATCCTTGGCGGCTTGAGCGCTTCGTTGCGCCAAGTTCCGTACCTCTTCCGCAACGACTGCGAATCCCTTGCCCGCGTCACCCGCACGCGCTGCTTCTACCGCCGCATTCAAAGCCAACAGATTGGTCTGAAACGCAATTTCGTCAATCGTTTTTAGAATCTTCGCCGTGCGGTCCGAAGACTCCTTAATCCGTGAAATCGCCTCCACCATGCGCTCCATAGCGACTCGACCTGTCTCGGAAACAGTCAACGCATTTTCTGCCATGCTTCTTGCCTGGGCAGCATTATCTGCGTTCTGTCGGGTCATGGAAGCCATCTCTTCCAACGATGCCGATGTCTCTTCCAACGAAGAAGCCTGTTCACTGGCGCCCGCTGCCATTTGCTGACTGGACTGGGCTACTTGCGCCGCCGCAGAAGAGACTTGTTCCGCGGCTCCGCGTAATTGCACAACCACGCCGGTAATGCGTCCACCCAGCCTGCGCGCCACGAACAACCACACCACGATGGTCACGATTAGACTCAATAAACCCACAAGAAATTGAACTCGATTTCCAGTTTGAACAACAGCCGTTATCCTTTTTTCCGCTTGTTGGAACTCGTCAACAAAACACCCCACGTTGATGAGCCAATCCCACGGTTCAAAATACATCAACCGTGCTATTTTCATCCGTGGAGCGGGATCCTCTTGGTTCTTCCAAGGATAGCGGTATTCAGCGATCTCCCCCGGCTTCAACCCAAGCGCAATCTTGCACATTTCCTGAATGAAAAGTCTTCCATCGCTGTCTTTTGCCTCCCAAATGTTCTCACCATCTCGTTTGCCATCCTTAGATATTACGTAGTGACCACGCGTTTCACCTGAGGCATTGAGGATAGCCACATACCCCGTTTCTGCCACTTTGATGCCCATAATGGCTTTACGAAGCGACGTGGCACTTTCCTGAGGAACTCCCACGTAAAGCATCCCGATCACTTGGCCTTGAGAATCCAGAATAGGTTCGTATGCTGTTATATACCAGCGGTCAACGACCCATGCCCGCCCGCGGTACGGCGCTTTCGACAAGACGGCGGACACGACGGGATTGGCAGACCCATCAGGCTGTGTGCGCGGGATAAACGTCCCAATTGCCCGTTCGGTTTGACTCTTAGGAACATTCGTACATACTCGCAACATGTCTCCCGTGCCGTTCATGCGTTGAAAGATGGTGCAACTACCCCCAACCAATTGTTTCAGCTCATCAACGATGGGAGAAGGTGTATTCATGTCGCGGTTCTGTCCCAACCACGTGTCACCCACATACATCTTTGGCAAGGAGATAGAAGACGACGATTTAGTGGCTTGGTTGACCGCCTCCCAGGTCACGGTCTCTTCAGGAGCAATCCGAACTCCACCCGCTTGTTGCAGGAGCTTTCTCGCGACATTCAAGTTGTTTGACACACTCTGCTGAAGGACTTCCTCTTGGGCTTGACACATGGCATATACATTCTGAGCAATATGGTCAAGATCCGCCAAACCCAACTTGAAAGTCTCTTCTCCAGCGTATTTCATCATCTTCAGGTTTTGGAAGTAAACTACCCCACTTACGATCAGTAGAGGCACCACAGACAGAATAATACCTATTGTCAGTAACCTCGCTTGCAAAGAAAGTGTGTTGTTCATAGCGACACGCCCTTTCTGCTCCCAAAGGAGCTTTCACAACCCGCATTGCCAAGCAAATGACCCATTTTCCCTCGGCAATATCACCCGGCTCGGCACCTCCCCCAGATTATCCGATCCTACCCGATTGAAATATAACTAAGTTTAGTCTACAGCTTCAGAATGTTTTTTGCAAAGTCCTTACACCAGAGGACTACCATTTGCAGATTATCTCTTACTGTCGTTTTGAGGAGCGGCGTCCTCGCAACGAATACCTATGGGCGAGGCACGCCTCGCCCGTCTTACCCCCGCATTTATGGTTGCCATTGCGAGGAGCGGAGTCTTCGAAGCGAGGAAACAATCCCTTCAACCGCGTAGCGCAAAAGGACCTAGGGCAAGGTCATCTTTGAATTCCCGAGGGGATTGCCACGTCGTGCCTGTCGGCACTCCTCGCAATAACAGGGTGGTAGTTCAGCACATAGTTACGATCTTCTCCGCTTACCCGCGGGGATTGCCATGTCAGGTCTGGGGCATTCTGGGAAAGGACAACTGCGAAGTCCAGCCCAGATGCCTACCATGCAACTACTGGCATTTGTTCCCCGCTTTCTCTTAAGGACACATGTTCATTACCTACACAATATACGCGCTGATAAAATAGCCTTCAGCTGTGCTATACTTGTACCATCGTTCTATGCGTTTGGGTTTTATTCTTTCACTGGCGTTTCAGAAGAACGCCAAGAGGCAGAGGAAGTCATCATGCCCTATCCTGTGTTCGATCGTCGCAAGTTGGATGTAAGGCCGCTGAACGAACGAAAAAACAAGGTGTTCATTGAGCGCGACCACGTCCCCCCAACGGCAAAACCGCGTGAATTATCACCCGTGGCACAACGAATTATCGACGAGACCGCCGATCGTTTGCGTGTTGCCCGGGAAAACGGAAAGTCGCGAATGCTCACGTTCGGCGCCCACGCCATCAAAAACGGATTGTCGCCTGTGATCATTTTTCTGATGGAAAAAGGGTGGATTACCCACCTCGCGACGAACGGCGCCGGCATCATCCACGACTGGGAATTTGCGTTTCAAGGCTGTAGCAGTGAAGACGTGCGGACAAACGTGGCTCAAGGGCGTTTCGGCTTGTGGGACGAAACCGGATATTACATTAACTTGGCGTTGATTGTGGGGGCGTATGCCCGACTAGGGTACGGAGAAGCTGTTGGCAAAATGGTTGAGAATGAAGGACTCGAGATCCCCGAACCCGCCGAATTGAAGGCACGCGTGAAACGTTACCTAGATTCTGATCCAGACCTCGCCGCAGCCGCATGCGACCTGTTGGCGACAATCCAGTCCTTTGACCTTAACCCTGGTTGGATGAAGGTACCCCATCCATTTAAGAAGTATGGTTTACAAGCTGCCGCTTTTCGCCTGAACATCCCTTTCACCGGGCATCCCATGATCGGCCATGACATCATTTACACCCATCCCATGAACAAGTGTGCCGCAATCGGTAGAACAGCAGAGCGCGATTTTTTGACTTTTGCCCATAGTGTTCAGAATCTTGACGGCGGCGTTTACATGTCGATTGGGTCTGCTGTTATGTCGCCGATGGTATTCGAAAAATCCATGTCCATGGCGCAAAACATAGCCATCCAAAACGGACGTCATATGGATAATCACTACATGCTTGTAGTCGACCTGCAAGAATCACATTGGGACTGGACTCAAGGCGAACCGCCGGAGGACAACCCGGATTATTATTTGCGTTACTGCAAATCATTTTCGCGAATGGGTGGTACCATGCGCTACCTGAGCGCCGATAATCGAGATTTTCTTCTATCGTTGGTGCAACGTCTGGAACCCGTGCACGCACAAGAAACTTGGAAGCCTCGTGGCGACCCCGGAATAAAGAAATAGAGAATCTGTAGGAGGTAGAAGATCCGTCATGGGTGAGTTATTGCCTGTTGAACAAGAAATCCTTTCTGAAATGCTCTCGCGCCGTCCCGATCTAGAACCCTGCGTCGAGAGTCTCCTCGCAGTACACCAAACACTCGTTCGAACATACGACTCTGGCGGGAAACTGTTTCTGTGCGGCAATGGGGGAAGCTGTGCCGATGCCCTTCACATCGCCGGAGAATTGTGCAAAAGTTTCGAACGTAAACGACCCGTACCGAAGCCACTTGCGGACAAACTGAAAGACAAACCCTTCGGCGACGAACTCGCTCACAATCTCGAAAAAGGTCTACCCGCAATTACCTTGGGACTCAACAGCGCACTCAAAACCGCTGTCGAAAATGATTCACCTCAACGGGACATCGCCTTTGCTCAAGAACTTTTTGCCCTTGCCTCGCCCGGGGATATGTTGATCGCCATTTCGACATCGGGAAACGCGTCAAATTGTTTGATGGCTATGTCCCTAGCTAAAGCAGTTGGTGTGACCGCCGTATCGCTGACAGGCCCGCACGGAGGAAAGATGGCGGAGCTCGCCGATATCGCCCTGCGCGCCCCTGGACACAGCACAAAGACAATACAGGAAGCCCACATTGTCCTGTATCATACATTTTGCGCCATGATCGAAGCGCACTATTTTCCTGAAAAACGTTGACCGGACTGCTTGTCCGGCAGATTACTCCAAAGCCTTTTTGGCTTTTTGAAGGGCACGGCGTACTTGGCGCATCCCCGTGGCGCCGGGTGTGTTACGTCGGTTCACCACAGACTCCAAACGCAACAGGGGAAATACGTCGTCGTCGAAACAAGGAGAAAACGTTCGATATTCGTCTAAGGTCAGTTCCGTCAGACGCTTTTGGTTTTTCACACAAAACAGGACAATTCGCCCGACAAGCGCATGGGCTTCCCGGAACGCCACCCCTTTCGCCACCAGATAGTCTGCCACGTCCGTGGCTTCCAAGAAACCCTGTTCCGCCGCGGCATGCATCCGATCCGAACAAAACCGCGTATTCGCTAACATACCGGTCATGACATCCAGACAGTTCTCTACGGTATCAACAACATCAAAAGCGCGTTCTTTGTCTTCCTGCATGTCGCGGTTATACGCAAGTGGAAGTCCTTTCATCACGGTAAGAAGTGCCATCAAACTCCCGTAAACGCGCCCGGTCTTGCCACGAATCAATTCCGCCACATCAGGATTTTTCTTTTGGGGCATGATGCTGGAGCCGGTGGTGAACTCATCCCCTATTTCCACAAATCCAAATTCCGGCGAGGACCACACAATCAGCTCTTCACAAAAGCGGGATAGGTGCATCATAAGCAAGGCGCTGCACGAACAGATCTCAATGAGAAAATCTCTGTCGCTGACTGCATCCATACTGTTTTCCGAAATTCGATCAAAACCCAGCTTCTTTGCCACAAATAACCGGTCAATTGGATGCGGTGTGCCTGCCAATGCGGCAGAGCCCAACGGAAGCACGTTCAAACGGTTCCTCACTTCCGTGAAACGTTGTCGGTCGCGTTGTAACATCTCAAAATAGGCGAGCAAATGGTGCGCCAAGGATACCGGCTGCGCATGTTGTAAGTGCGTGAACCCCGGAAGAAGCGTCGAAACGTGTTGTTCCGCAATACGAACCAACGTATGCTGGAGTAGGCGAACCTTTTCAATGATACAATCCACTTGATCGCGCGCCCAAAGCCGCACATCCGTCGCCACTTGATCGTTCCGACTTCGCGCCGTGTGAAGGCGTCGCCCCGCTTCTCCTATTCGCGCCACCAACGCCGCCTCAATATTGGTGTGAACATCTTCAAGCGAAACGTCCCACCGAAACTTTCCCGCGTCGATTTCTCGCAAAATTTCACGTAACCCTTTTACGATAGCGGCTGCGTCCCGTCTGGAGATGATTTTCTGCTTGCCTAACATTTCGGCATGGGCAATACTTGCGGCTATATCGTAAGGCGCCAGGCGGGAATCAAACGACACGGATTGCGTAAACATTTCGACCATTTTGTCAACAGGCTTTTCAAACCGCCCCCCCCACTGCTTACTCATAGAAACTCTCCTCCGTTGCAACAACACTCCTCTCGTACAAACTTTTTCAGCAAATGAGAATAGAGGATTTAGGATGTTGAAATCATTCTATGCGCCCGCCGACAACTTTGAGAAAATGCTTGTGTGGCAAGTTCGTTTGCCTGACTTCAATAAGGTTACGACATGCCCTTGGCCGCCATAGGTCGGCAGATTGCTGAACAACTATCCCTTCAGGAAACCCGCCCTGTTTCGGACTCGCAACCTCAAAGCGTTCAACTTGATGAATGCGCCGGCATCCGATTGTTGGTAAGCGCCCTCATCTTCTTCGAAGGAACTGATCTTGGGATCATACAACGTCTTCGGCGCTCTCCGCCCCACCACATCACAATTGCCCTTATACAGACGCATACGCGCCGTACCGGTTACGTGCTCCTGCGTTGACTTTACAAAGTCCATCATCAACTTCATTTCAGGAGAAAACCAAAAACCGTTATAAATCAATTGAGCGATCTTGGGTGACATCTGATCGCGAAGTAACATCACTTCACGGTCCATCGTGATGGACTCCACCGCGCGATGGGCTTTATACAACACCGTGCCTCCAGGGGTCTCATAGACACCCCGCGATTTCATCCCCACAAAACGGTTTTCCACGATGTCCACGCGTCCCACACCGTTGGCTCCGGCGATGGCGTTAAGACGCGCCAAGAGATTCGCCGGGCTCAACCGCTCCCCATCCACCGCAACAGGGGTACCCTCTTCAAAATCAATTTCTACGTACGTGGGGGTATCCGGCGCCTTGCGAGGGTCAACTGTAAGCACAAACATATCTTCGGGAGGCTCTGCCCAAGGGTCTTCCAGAATACCGCCTTCAAACGACAAATGAAGCAAATTTCTATCCATCGAGTAGGGTTTTGCCGTCGTCACGGGCACGGGAATTCCGTGTTTCTGCGCATAAGCGATAAGTTCCGACCTACCGCGCAACGTCCACTTGGGGTCCCGCCACGGCGCGATAACCACCACGTCGGGTTCCAAAGCGTAATAAGTCAATTCAAAACGTACTTGGTCGTTCCCTTTTCCCGTAGCACCATGAGAGACCGCATCCGCTTTTTCTTTCCGCAACACGTCGATTTGCGCTTTGGCGATCAAAGGACGTGCCACGCTAGTTCCTAGAAGATATGAGCCTTCGTAAATCGCGTTGGCGCGCATGGCAGGAAAGACATAGTCCCGAACAAACTCTTCCCGCAAATCTTCACAGTACACGGCACATGCGCCTGTCGCTTTGGCTTTTTGTACCGCCGGTTCTGTCTCCTCACCCTGACCAATGTCTGCAATAAACGCCACGACGTCCGCCCGATACGTTTCTTGTAACCACTTCAAAATAACAGAAGTGTCTAACCCTCCCGAATACGCCAACACAATTTTCTTCACGTCCGGCATTGTCCTCTCTCCTCGTCCCTACAAGACTGAACTCGTTTCACCTCATGATTTGTTCGACATACGGGCGCGCCGTTTCACGCACATCCCATCCTTGCCGCGTTCCATCAGCCTGACCATGACGGCTTTCTGGGCATGCAGACGGTTTTCCGCTTGGTCCAAAACAATCGACTGGGGACCATCGAGCACATCGTCGGTAACTTCCAAACCCCGCTTGGCGGGAAGGCAGTGCATAAACACGGCGTCCTTTTTTGCGAGCGCCATCACCCGTGCATTCACTTGGTATGGCGCAAACGCCTTCTCCCGTTTTGCTTTTTCTTTTTCTTGCCCCATGCTTGTCCAGACATCGGTGTATACCGCGTCCGCATCCTTCAAACCTTCCTCAAGGTCATGGGTAACCTGTACCCTCCCGCCGGCATGCTGTTCTGCAAACGATCGGATTTCAGGCTCCACTTCGTATCCGGGTGGACAAATTAGTGTCACGGAGATGGGCACGTGCGCGGCAAACTCAAACCAAGAAGCACATACATTATTTCCATCGCCGACAAAAGCCAACTTTAGATTAGAAAGTTCTCCCTTGTGCTCTCGTAAAGCCTGCGCATCCGCCAAGATCTGACAAGGATGAAGACGATCGCTTAACGCATTGATGACAGGAATGTCGGCACACGCCGCCATCTCCGTCAATACATCATGACTGAACGTCCGCGCCACAATACCATCGACCCACCGGTCAAGATTTCTGGCGACATCCGACACGGACTCGCGTTCCCCCAGACGCGTCTCCAACATCACGGCGTGTCCACCAAGTTGCATAATACCCACTTCGAACGTGACGCGCGTACGTAGACTCGGCTTTTCGAAAATCATGGCGATCGTCTGTCCGAGTAACGGTTGAAACGGCCGGTGATGTCGTTGAAGGCGTTTCAGCTCATCCGCAAACGATAGAAGATCCATCACCTCTTCCGCAGTGAGGTCCTGAAACGAAATGAGATCGGTATACATTAGAGTGCTCCCAATATAGTATCGAGCGCGGTCACAACACGGTCAACATGTTCTTTCTCAATCACCAAAGGCGGCACAAATCGTAGAACCTTCGGACCAGCCGGCCCACAAATGATGCCCGCCTCTTGCATTTTGTCTACAACCGGTTTGACTTCTGTATTCAACTCCACGCCAATCATCAAGCCCTTGCCTCGTATCTCCCGAATAACAGGGTATTTCGCCGCAAGCTGATGTAATTTCTCCATAAAATACCCGCCCACTTCACACACGTGTTCCAAAAACCCGGGACGCGTCATCACCGAGACCGTTGCCAGCGCAGCGGCCGTGCATAGCGGGTTACCTCCAAACGTCGAAGCATGCATTCCGGGACCGAATCCTGATGCCACCTCTTCGGTGCAACCAAGAGCTCCAATCGGCACGCCATTGCCCAACGCCTTCGCCAACGTCATGATATCCGGGAAAATCCCAGCGTGTTCATGGGCAAAAAGCTTGCCGGTGCGTCCCATGCCGGTCTGCACTTCATCCAGAATCATCAGTACGCCACGTTTGGAACAGATTTCCCGAACTGCACGCAGATAACCCGCCGAAGGAACTCGCACACCTCCTTCCCCTTGAATGGGTTCTAATATAACAGCACCCGTCGAAGGAGTTATGGCGCGCTCTAGTGCCTCCACATCGTCATAAGGTACCGTGGCAGATATTCCAGACGCCAACGGTTCAAACCCCTGGTGATACTTCGGCTGTCCTGTCGCAGTCAGTGCCGCTAAGGTGCGACCGTGAAACGACTGCTGCATTGCAAGAATATCCGGCTTCGGTGTCCCTTTTTGCACCCAATACCGCCGCGCCAACTTGATGGCCGCTTCGTTAGCGGTAGCCCCGCAATTGCAGAAAAACCAGCGGGACGCAAAGCTGTGTTCTGAAAGTATCTTGGCGAGTTGTACTTGGCGCTCGATGTAATAAAGATTCGAGACATGCACCAACGTACGGGCTTGACGGCAAATAGCTTCTGTGACTTCCGGATGGCAATGACCGAGCGAAACTACAGCGATACCCGCAAAAAAGTCGAGGTACTCTCTACCGTCCGCATCCCACACGGAAACACCCGAGCCTCGCACAAGCGCCAGTTTTCTCTCGCCGTATGTGTTTAAGATGAACTGATCATTAAGCGACTTGATTTGTGATGTGTTCATAGGCACCTATTTTTTTGTATGCAAAAAAGAAAACACCTCTCCCCCACTGTACCCCGCGTCAAAAACACACGCCCCCTAATCAGCTCGCATCGCTGGATTTAGTTTTCGACCCACTTTTCTGCGCGCTTGACTCGGCTTTCGACTCCGATTTGCCATTGGATTTGGATTGCGAAGCAGACGTGTCGGCAGAACGTTTACCGTTTTTCTTGTAGTCCGTTTCGTAAAAACCCGAGCCCTTGAAAATCAGCCCCGCACCAGTTCCTAGCAGCCTTTTGGTCTGGGTGCTGCCGCAGGAGGTGCATTTCACGCGGGGCTTCTCCGTCATACCATGAAATACATCCATCTCATGCGAACACTTCACACATTTGTATGTGTATGTCGGCATCTCAGACCTCACTCCTTGCTGTTATGCGACGTACTCTGATCTGGCACACAAAAACGAGCTTTCAACAAAAAATAAAGTATAACACCTCATCGAACGCTTTTCAAAAAGTGTATAAGTCCAGTACCTTTGGCACTTTTATATATTGGACGAGGAATTGAATAGAGGACGTTGCATAAAGGCCATTAAAGGAAAACCACTGACGCATGGCATTTCCGAAGTACGTTTAAACTATTTGCGAACTCTTTTAACCACTCAAGATTACTTGTTTTTCCGTAATACGTCCTATTGTGCTATGGCTCGCCCCCTGTCATTGCGAGGAGCCCCGAAGGGGCGACGTGGCAATCCCCTCAGGTAGTTTGGAGAGTTCGCAACTTTGTGCGGCGCCCTCTTGCGCTGCGCGGTTGAGGGGATTGCTTCGTCGCGTCGAAAACTCCGCTCCTCGCAATGACAACCGAGCGTATGAGCCTGGTCTGCCCCTCGATGCAGTGCCAAAGGTTTGTGAACTTATGCAAGAAGGAAGCGAACAAATCGGTGTAAAGCGAATCACTTGTATACAGTCATCTTGGAAATGCTCAGACCCTTGGTCCGTCAGGCCTAAAAAGTCTTTTAGCCAGGGCGAAAACAAATGCGTGAAAATTCGATTAGCCGCGAGCGTATTGGTCGCTGCACGCCGGAGACGCCCGTAGACACTCATCACAATCACGTTGGTGAAGATACTGCCAGACACAAGGGAACCATCGGCGAAATCTCCTTCTAATGGAAATTCGTCATTCATTTGTTGTACAGTATGCTCTACCGACTTGCAGTCCGCAGTATGTTTGACCCAGGCTGACATAGACAGCCGATTCTTTGTAGTGGTAGTTCATTAACCTTACTGAGTTGGTCATGTTAGGCATATTTGGGAGATTGAAATTATGACGCATGTCGTCACAGAACCTTGCATCAAGTGCAAATTTACAGACTGTGTGGCTGTTTGCCCTGTGGATTGTTTCCACGAGGGCATGAACATGCTGGTCATCGACCCCGATGAATGTATCGACTGCGGCGCATGTATCGATGAATGCCCCGTTCATGCTATTTTTCCTGAGGAAGACCTTCCTGAAAAGTGGAAAGATTTTTTGGAATTAAACGCGCAATACGCCGCGGAATGGCCGGTGATCAGCAAGTCTCAAGATCCTCTCCCAACCGCGGAAGAATACAAAGATATCGAGAACAAACGACACGAGTTGGACCCAAGGCCTGCACCGCGCACGGATGAAGGTTGAAACGGGACTCGTGACGAAGCAAGTTGACCTCTGCCCTTAAACTGAGCACTTTTTGGGGTTAAGGCCGGTTCCTGAAGTTATGACCGAGCCCACAGACAAATCGATAAGCCTGACCGAAGCGCTGAGCGCTTGGAAAACTGCACTTGCCCCGGAAAGGGTATGTGTCGACCACGGCGCCTTGGAAAAAATCTCTAGAACTACCCTGATCCGTTCGACACACCCCGTCTGCATCTTGTATCCCCGGAGCACCGCGGAAGTCCAGGCCGTCGTCAAAATAGCCAACGAATTCAATATCCCACTGTATCCCATTTCCAGAGGTAAGAACTGGGGTTACGGAGATGCTTGCGCGCCTGAAGACGGCATGGCAATCGTCGACCTCTCTCAAATGGACCGCATCGTGGAGGTTAATGAGGAACTTGCCTACGCCGTAGTAGAGCCCGGCGTCTCTCAAAAACAACTCTATGACTTTCTACAGCAGAAGAATCTGAAACTCTGGATGGATTGTACAGGAGCGGGACGAGAAGCCAGCCTCGTAGGGAACACACTCGATCGTGGTTTTGGGCATACGCGGTACGGTGACCATTTTGCGACGACTTGTGGGATGGAAATCGTCCTTCCCGACAGTACTGTTGTGCGCACGGGATTTTGCCATTACAAGAAAGCTCATGCCGCCCGGCTATATCGCTATGGGGTTGGTCCTGCGTTGGACGGATTGTTTTGCCAAGCTAACCTGGGCATCGTCACCCAAATCGGACTGTGGCTTATGCCTGCCCCCGAGGCATTCTGCTGTTTTGCTATCGCTGTGGATCAATATGAAGGCTTGTCTCTCCTGGTAGACCGGTTACGACCTCTTCGCATGAGTGGAATTCTGAACTCAGCACTCCACATTGCCAACGACCTACGTGTTTTAAGTAGTCGCTTTCACTATCCCTGGGAAGAGACCGGTGGGATGACGCCTTTGCCGGAGTCCATACGTCGAAAGATGCGGAAAGCGGCTGGCATTGGCGCTTGGACTACGGCAGGAGCATTCACAGGTTCCCGGGCACACGTGCGCGCATCTTGCCACGCTCTAAAAAAGGCATTACGCGGCATTGGCCGGTTGCGCTTCATCGATGATCGGTTGCTGAACCTCGGCAAACGCGTAGTAACCTTTCTCAATTGGTTCGGCGTCGGTGCTACGCTGCGCGGCCAATTGGAATCCCTGGAACCCGTCTACCAGTTATTAAAAGGTATCCCAAATGACGAAGCGCTGCACGGCGCCCAATGGCGCCTGCGGCGCCCACCCCCACATCCCCCGAGAGATCCCCTTGACTACGGATGTGGGCTTTTGTGGATTTCACCCGTTATACCTATGACAGGAAGTCATGCTTTGGCTGTCTCCCGCCTGGTCGAGCCTATTTTCGCAGAATATCGCTTTGAGCCTCTGATAACGTTTACCATGATCAACGAACGCTCTATGATCGGTATTCTAAATGTCGCTTTTGACCGTACCGACACAGAGGAATGCGAGCGCGCCGTCGCGTGCTACCACAAACTAATGAAGACCCTCATGGACGAGGGCTATCCACCTTACCGAGTCTCTTTGGAGGGGATGGCGGATATTTATCAAGGTTCTGAGTCCTATTGGGAAGTGGCACAACGCATTAAACGCGCCCTAGACCCAAATGAGATTTTAGCGCCCGGAAGATATATTCCCCGATTTAACAAATGAATGAGGGCAAATACATGCGACTGAACTTCGATGACATACCGGTCTTTTGTGCCCATGAACACTGGGGAAGTTTTGCTGCTTACGGAATCACTAAAGAAGGATTCCGCGCAGACACAGAATGCGGCGCCGCACCGTCACGCGCGGTTACGCTTTGGGACTTAATTCTCGACCCCTATTTTGGCGGGTGGATCTACTCTTCCGGAGCCGACTTCAACAAATGGGGCATAGAAGCGGGCATGTCTGATTTTCATGAATGGGCACAAAAATGCCCTGCCGACGCCTGCAACGCCCTCTTGCCCGTGCTTGCCCGGCATCGTCTTACAGGCGGTTACCAAGTCTTGCGACAAGGAATCCTACGACTCTACACGAAAGACCTGGATGATTTAGACATCCACTTAACTAATGAAATCTCTCAAGCCATCGCCCAAAACTACCAAAAGCCCATTGACTGGATCAGGAAAGCAGCTCGTCAAGAGAAATTGGGTCCCATTGTCCGCCCCGTCCATCCGGAGTTCTATCTACGAAAAGGTCCGTATGCAGACCAAGAAACCGCAGCAATCGCTACCGTGCTTCGTATTGACCCCTTGTTAGAGTTGTGGCAAAAGGAATGTCCTCGGCGGGAAGCCCTCGGCAAAGCCGTCGGTGTTCTCCCCACAGACGCCGCTAGCTGGCGCGCATTTCTGTCTGCGCTATTTGAGCTAGCAGCCGCCCGTGGGGCTGTAGGTATCAAGCAGCTCCAAGCGTATACCCGAGATCTGAACTTCGTACCTAGAACAGACGATGAAATCGTTTGGTCAGGCGGTGAACTTTCTGCGGAACAAGTGCGAGCTTTTCAGGACTGGGTAGTATGGGAGTGCTGCCGGCTAGCAGAACAACGCAACTGGCCCTTCCAATTCCACATCGGCACCCACAACCTGTCTCAGTCCAGCCCGATGCCTTTGACAACAATTGCCCAACGTTTTCCCAAGCTCAAGATTGTTTTGCTTCACTGCTGGCCCTTCGTAGATGAAGCCGGATGGTTATCAAAACAGTTTCCCAACGTTTATATAGACGCCTGTTGGCAGGTGATCTTAAATCCCATGTTCTTGGAACGTTCCTTACGCACATGGCTAAGTTATATCCCCGCGTCCAAACTGATGTTTTCCCAAGATGCGACTTCTGTGGAAATGGCTGTCGGCGCTGCCGCTTTGGTCCGATGGATCTTGGCTCGGGCACTCGAAAACCATGCGGAGATCTACGGTATGGAGCGTAAACACTTGGAACAAGTCGCACGTTGGATGTTGTATGAAAACGGGGTTGAGCTTTACGGTTTGCACAGTGCGTGGTAGGAAAAACGATTTCCTCACACGAGAAAACTAATACGATAAGGAGAATTTTATGGGAGACCTCATCTATATGTTCGCCAGTCTGGCGGCACGCCACCACCAGGGAGTCACCTGCACCAACGGGATGAAGCTACTGGCTGATACCCTGCATCCTCACGGAGTAAAGATCACCTGGATTGTCAGTCCTACCTCGGCGCGTTTGGCAGCGCCCTTGTTAACTCAATGGCACGAAAAGTACGGGGACGATGTCGCGATGGAGACTCCACCCCTAACCGGGGCACTCGGAGACAAGAAGGCAAAAGTTGCCTCAGCCAGACATGGTATAGCGGAAGCGTTACCGTGGGCTGATGTCAAAATAGCCGCAGCCGGCCACCAAGACCCGGAAATCGCCGCGGTTCTCGAAGACTTGGGATTTCTTGGTTTATGGGGATTTTGTTGGGAACAGATTGAAATTGACGATATTACTGACCGGGGCTGTCCATGGGGGTTCTACTACATGGATAGGGAACAGCGGCTGCGTCCGGGGCAAGGACGCGGGGTGATCGGCATGGAATGGACGGCGCGCGACCTTCTTAAGAGCTTTCACTCCGGCAATCCCTCTTTGTATTCCACAGATCCCAACGACGTCGCACGAGGAGGACTCTGTTCGTGGGAGAAAATTGACTATCTCAAATCCATAGCAGACAACTACATCCGAAATACCCGGTACAATCAGCATGTATTTTTGTTGCAACACCAGGAAGCTCACGAAATGGAACGGGCACCCGGTTGGGAATGCTACACAGAAGAAGATATCCGTGAAGCAGCAATCATGCTTGACTGCTTCGTTGACTATATCAGACCTCATGCCCAAATGCTGACGCTGACCGAGGCTGCCACTTTATACCGTGAAAAATATCCCCACACACCTTCCTCTTACATGCTATGGGAAGATGCGCCCTGTCCGGACCCCAACCCGGATTACGTTTGGAGCATAGCGAAAGGGCCTTGGCCTAAGACCTTCTTGTTCTACGACCGATACGCCCAAATGATGTTCATCGAAGGAAAAGTTGAGCCGATCTGCATCCGTAATTACGCCCGAAGCTGGAACAATAGGGAATACTTTGCCGAACCCGAGATTCCTCGCGCACGTCTCATTTCCGACACGCGTTATCATTGGAGTCGTCAACTCGAAATCGTGGTAAATAGCCCTCGCCCCATGCCCTATGGGTTAGCCCTTTGGAAAGACTACGCCCTGTACCAAATTGCGGAAGCGCCGGGGTTGTTAGAAGGCAAAATCTTGTCGGGCGAACTCCTCTTTCTTAGGTATAACTTGCGGGAAGGTGAAAACGTGTTCCATATCCGGCTACAAGGAAAATGAGAACCGACCTTCTGCTTTTTCATCTTGCCCGCTCCAAATTCTCATTAAGTAAACAGGCAACTGAGAATTGCGTTTTCTGTGACAGCTACGGTATATATAAAGAAAGCTCCAGGCGCAATCTGATTATAGACTACAAAAAAGAAAAGGAAATCACATGGGAGAAAATAAACTGCCCATTTTGGAATTTGTTCTGACCAATTACAAAAACTTTAACGCGCGCGCGACAAAGGACGCCATGCTGGCTTACTGGAACCACATTCAGCGTGGCGGACGTATGTTCTGGGCTGTCGCTGGCGCTATGTCTTCAGCGCAGCTGGGCATTACCTTGGCTCCGGCAATCCGTGCTGGACTGATTCATGGCATGTCCGTCACCGGCGCCAATCTCGAGGAATCTCTATTCCGTCTTGTAGCACACCAGCATTATCATGACTTCCCGGACTATCGCTACTTCAGAAAAGAAGACGATGCACAGATCTTGGCGCAGCGGATGCGACGGGTTACAGACACCTCGATCCCCGAGGATGAAGCCTTTCGAGCCGTGGAGAAGTTCATGGTACCGCGCTGGAAAAAGGCGTCTGAAACCGGCGAACGCCTATTCTGGCATGAGTATTTTTATGAATTAGTTCAGACGTTAAGCCCGGAATTATGCTCCGGCCCCCGAGAAGAGTGCTGGCTGCTCGCCGCCGCACAAAAAAATCTCCCTCTTGTGGTTCCAGGATATGAAGACTCTACCTTCGGAAACATCTTCGCTTCCTATGTGAAAACTGGCGAATGCAATGCTTCCATCGTTCGGTCAGGAATCGAGTACATGGTCTGGTTCTACGATGTCTATCGCCAATTGTCGGAAGGCATCGGCATAGGCTTTTTCCAAATCGGTGGGGGTATCGCGGGAGATTTCCCCATTTGTGTCGTCCCTTCGATAAAATATGATCTCCAGCAGCCTGTGAAACCTTGGGCATATTTTTGCCAGATTTCCGATTCGACCACCTCTTACGGCTCCTACAGTGGAGCAACACCCAACGAGAAAATTACATGGGATAAACTGACCCCAGATACGCCCATGTTCGTCATCGAGTCGGACGCCACCATCGTCGCACCTCTGATCCTCCAGGCGCTCCTGGAATGCCAACAAAACCCTGAAGAGGCAAACCGGCTTATTGCAGAACGAACATAAGATTGTCCCCCAAAGCGTATTAGGAAGATTCCCTTGTCCACAGCAGATTGGTGCAAAAGGGGTGTAACGTGCTTGACAACTTTTTGATAAGTTCCTTTTTTGAGTAAAACACACCGTTCCCAATCGCCTGAAATTGCCACTACGTGATAAACAATGCACCTTTGAATCAAATACTTTACAATAAAGATGGAAACAGATATGAAGGAAAACCCTCATGAAGAAAGTGATATTTATGTTGGCAGTATCATTGTTCAGCCGCGTGTTAGTTGCCCAAGATTTGGATCTGCGTGCCCTGACGGGAAAGAACTGGTACGGTGTCTACCTAAATGACCAAAAGATGGGGTACGCGGAACATGAATTGACTCTGAACGACAAAGGCGAAGTGCGCGAGTCATTAGATGTGCATATGAAAGTAAACCAAGGGGGCAATGTACAGGACATGCAAATCACGGAATCGCGCGAATATGCTCCGGATGCCACGTTAAAACGTATTACGTCCAAAGTGGTCAGCGGTGGTATCACGCATAGTTTTGAAGCCGTTGTAGAAGGACCTGAAATGCGGTGTGTTTCCGTGGTAGGAGGAAAGAGAACGGAAGAAGTGCGTACTCCTCCGGCGGAAACGCTGCGTGATGTGTTGAGCCGCATGCGGTTGGTTGCAGCTCGCCCTGCCGTCGGCGACAAAATCGACTATGTCCGTTTTGAAAGCATGCTCAAAGTGGAAATACGAGGGACAAACAAAGTCACAGCCATAGACGAACAGGTGTTGGACGGTACGCCGACAAAGGTATATCTCGTGGAGACTGAAGAGCGTTTTCCAAACGAAACCCTCAAATCGCTGTCAAAAATAACTGAAAATGGTGTGCTGTTGGAAGATACGGTCGCCGGGATTTATAGGATGCGCCTTGAACCGGAGGACCTCGCCAAAAAGATGAGCTCAACCAATGATGTGATTTTTTCTAACGCTGCTCTCATCGAACAGCCGATCAGCATGCCGACTACACGAGATCACTTAAACCTGGTGCTTGAGGGGCCGCTACGCGAATCCCATCTGTTTTCAGATAGACGCCAAACGATGGTCCTCGAGAACGGGCGCGTCCATTTTACAGCGCAAAGAATTGCTGCCGAAACACTCAAGCAGGCAACGCTTCCCATTCAAGATGAAGAGGTGAAGCCTTGGCTAAAAGCGAGCCCGTTCGTACAAAGCGACGACCCGCGAATTGTTGCCAAGGCGAAAGAAATTGTGGGAGATGAAAAGAATGCTTACCTGGCGGCATCTCGTCTGTGTAGCTGGGTACATGCAAACCTTCGAAAACAGTATTCGGCAGCACTCTCTAACGCCCTCGATGTACTCGATACTATGGAAGGCGATTGCACGGAACATAGCGTCTTGTTCGTTGCGTTGGCGCGCGCTGCCGGTATCCCGGCACGTGAGGTCGCAGGCTTGGTCTACACGGCGCCCGAGAAGAAGCCAGGCTTCTATTTTCACCAATGGGCATCTGTCTATGTCGGGGAATGGATAGACATGGACCCTATGTTCAACCAGACCCTTGTGGACGTGACACACATCAAACTAGCCGAAGGCGATTTGCTACAACAAGTCCAGCTGATACCTATTATCGGTAGAATACACGTGCGCGTACTAGAAGAGGAAAAACCATCTGCCCAGTGAACTTGAGCCAAAGGTACGACCTCCGCAGGCAAATGCGCGACGAAGCCGGTGGATTCTTTTTGCCTTTGTGGCATGTCTGTTTCTCGTCTTGGTCGTTTTGGGCGGTGTTCTGCCCAGAATCCTACTGGAAAATATCCTTAGCAATGCCTTCCAAAGCGTTGTGAAAATCCACGAGCTTTCGTTATACCCCGTTTTAACTGCCCAATCTATATATCTCTACAATTCCCCTCGAGACGCCAAAGAAAACCGCCCGGTCTTATGCCTGCAAAAAATTTTTGTCCACTATACCTTGGTCCCTAAAAACGGACGTTTTGTGACCAAAGTTGTCGCTGACGAACTGCGCCTTAATTTCGAAGAGCGATCGGCCGAGGAACGCAATTATGAATTTGTCATGAGACTTATCCAAGCGCCCCCATCGAAATTCGATCCCTTGATTTTCACCCCGGAAAACATCACGTTCAAAACAATTAACGCCCACATTACCACCCCCTCGTGGCAATGCTTTGTGAAAGGTTTGACCGCGGAAATTTCTGTGTCCCAAATGGACGATATCGTTGCATCCATAAATGGTAATCATCTGGCCGGGGAAACCAAATGGACGAACGAACCCGCGAGAAACTCTGAGTTCGAAGAGGGTTTTCTAGATGCGGTATTGCATTGGCGTAATCAAAAAGTGAAACTAGAACCTTTGAAAGTGCACTTACCCAACATTTTGGACGGCGAAGCCCGATTTTACCTGAAAAGAGAGCCCAACGAAACACACGTTGAATGGACTATTGACAAGACATCCCTTGCAGGCCCCCTGGCATCGACGTTTATAAACACCGCTCGTTCGGTAGGAATCTCTTTGGCTAACCTACACATTGAGCAATCAAGTGGAAAGTTCTTGATAAACGATCAGGAAAAGACTACCGTCACAAGACTATCCATGGACGCACTATTAGAACAAACCTCTATAGAAATAATGAGGTACCCCCTTAATCTGGGAAATGTTCACATTCAGGGCAATTGGATGGAAGAATCTGGCGATTTGCAGATCTTCCTAGACGAGCAACTCCCACTCCTTCTCACAAAAGATGGACCTTCTTTGTATCGCCTGACAGCACAAAATTGGAGCCGTAACGACGTAATGCAGATTTTGCCGGCTTCTCTGCAGCAGCGATTCGGTTCTTGGTTTCCCCTGTGGAAATCGACGTCCTTTCAATTTTCGTGGGATGACCAAAAAGAATCACGGGTGTTATCTGGTCAGGTTATCCCATCCACTGCAGATACGAAGACCGACTCCAAACTGCACTTTAAGTTGGTTTCCGGGACGAAAAACAGCCACATGAACAAAATCCTAAGTCCGGCGACTTTCGAGGGATCTATTCAGATTTCAAACAAACAGAAACCGAGAGACATTCTTGAATTTACGGGGACTATTTCCGACGCCGCTCAACGCTTTGACGTATCCGCCGTCCTCAAAGAGACTTCCCTGGATGAGTTAATCGTGTGGCTGCCGCTCAACACTTCGCCGAGTTACTTAGCCGGCGTTTTTTCTGGAACAGCGTCGGTCTCGAGTGACGGTTCCGAGATAAGGTGCTCTCTAAATCTTGACGGACGCGCCACTTCCCTTTTTGGAAAGCCACTGCCTCAAACGGAGGCAACTACTCTCCGCTCGGAATTCGCGCTCCGAAACACCTACGAGTCGGCGATGGTCAAGAACGTAACCTTGCGGTGCGGTAGATGGCTGGAAGCTTCCGCGGCGCCTTTCACGTTGGATTTAGCAACAGGCTCGTTCAGCCTGCGCCCTTCTGCCCGAATTGACTTAGACGCCCTGAGTACCACATTCTTTAACATCAGCCTTCATGGAATTCTTGAAGTGAAGGCGCCGGTAACCTACGCCAATAAGGTCATTAGCGGGCACGTCGATATCCTTGCCAAAGACGCCTCAATAGGTTCGCTGTCGTTCACATCAGAGCCACCTCTGCAAAGCAAAACCCCGTTTGAGTATGACGTTCCGAAAGGCGTTCTGCGTGTTGCAAGAAGCGTATGGGATAATGCGCCAAGAATGGAGTTATCAGTAGAACCCTTCACTTTCAACATGTCGGAAAAATCAACCGCCATACCCTTTTCGCTCCACACGAATTTGTCACCTTTTCTTGACAGTGGATACCTGAGTAAGTTGGAAAATGGGAGTCTGCAGCTTGACGGCTTGGTGCAAATCGCCGCGTCCACACTTCAGTACGAAGCGAAACTCACCGGTTCCGCAGCCCTGTTAGGAATCCGTGACGACAAGGCAATTTTGAGCGACACACGTGTAGAAGGACAACTCACCCAAGACGGGGGACAGGGGATTTTACAATGTGCCAATCTCGCCGCCATGGGGCTAAACGTAAGTGATTTGGAGGGCTCTTGGCAGTATCGAGATGGAGTTCTGAAGTCGGACAACCTGGAAGGGAATCTCTTTGGCGGTAAAGTTCTCGGTGTCTTGTCTCAAGAGGTTTTTGCGCCCGACTTGAGAGGAACACTCCATTTGAAAATTCAGCAAATTGACCTTGAACGGTTTACGGAAGAATTCAAACCCAAAGACATTGTACTTACTGGAATTGGAAATGGTAGCTTGACTGCCACTTGGCGCGAAGGACAGGTACAGGACCTTCGTATGGATTTGCTCACCGCGGAAAACTTTTCGGTCAACCGCAGTTTTCTCGAGTGGCTTTTGCTGTCACAATATGAACAAGGAAAATGGTCTAATAAAGTGTTCAAGACCATTCGAGACAAAGCGCTTGGTCCCGCCTCGCAACATGCTTTCAATTCTGGTCAATTGACACTGGAATGGCGAAATCATGAATATGTGGGTGAAGTGGCTTTGAAAGGTAAAGGGTTGAACCTCACAATTACGCCACGCATCGATGAAGGCGTCATTACCAACGCATTGGAATTCCGACAGCAAATCCAGATTCAGGATTTGGTTGATTCCTTGGGGAAAGCATTTCGGGAACAGTAAAAAGTCGCCGGGTTGACCCAAACGACGTTCGCGATGTAGTATAATACCCGATAATTTCCTCCATGCGGTGCCGGAGTGGTGGAATTGGCAGACACGCATGGTTCAGGGCCATGTGTCCGCAAGGACGTGGAGGTTCAAGCCCTCTCTCCGGCACCACTTCTTACGAGTTGAGGCAAAACGTCGAGTCCTGTTCCCTCGTTTCGCAAGTGGCGACCGAAAACCATCACGTTGAGGTATATGGCGCTGCTGCTTCTGCCTCCACGAAGTTTTGCAATTGTCTTGCGTTCTCAACGGCAAAGCCGTCTATGTCGTTGTTAAAATACACATAAACACATTTGCCTTCCTCTAACCATCGCTGGATACGACTAGCCTCTGTTTTCAAAAATCTCTCATCGTAAGAACTCCGATAGTTTCCTTTTGGTCCATGATGTCGGACATAAACAAAGTCCACCTCGTTGGGTTCTGTCGTTTTACTGCGCGGCATGTCTGCAAGACACAGCGCCGCTCCATGACGACACAAAACCTCCAGGGTTCTGTCGTTGAGCCAAGAGGGATTTCGGAACTCAAAAGCCGTTTTCATTTCGGGACTACAAGAGACAGACTGGAGAGCGTGCAGGAATTCATCCAGTAACGTCAGGTCACACGACACGGACGGCGGAAGTTGAACCAACAGAGGTCCCCATTTGGGGCGAAGGGGAGCCAGTGTCTCAAAAAAACCACACAAATCTTCTGCACAATCTTTCAGTCTTTTCTCGTGAGTAATACGACGCCACAATTTGATAGCGAAACAGAAACTGTCTGGAGTTTCGCGACACCACCGTTGGAGCATGGTCGTGTGGGGTAACCGGTAAAAGGTCATATTGACTTCAACGGTACAAAAATGGGCAGCGTAGAAGGCTAACCAATCGCTTTGTTTCAAACCACGGGGATAAAAAACGCCATGCGCCCAATGTTTATAACTCCAGCCGCTGGTGCCTACGAAGAGGTTTCGCCTGTACTTGGTGTTTTCCATGGCACGCCTGCACGAAACACCCACGCCCAAACCGCGATAGATCAAAAGATCTTTTGTAATACCACCTCGACAAGACGAACATTAAGCAGGAGTTGTATCCCCGCAAGCAATGTCAACACAAAGATTACTGCATTAAACAACCTCTCGGAAACACGTTCATGAAGCCACTTTCCGAGAAACGAACCCGCGGGAACCAGAGGCACCAGCAACAGGTCAAACAAAAGAACATCGGTTCGTACAAGCCCAACCCCATAATAAAAGGGGAGCTTGCTCAGGTTGATGAGCAAAAACGTCCACGCAACCGTACCAACAAACAGCGTCTTTCCAAGATTCTGAGCAAACAAATAGAGCCCAACGATGGGACCCGCGGCGTGAGCGATCGTAGAACAGAAGCCCGCAGCAATTCCCGCTGGGATAGCCGTTTTCCAACCCGGCTTGTACCGAGCCACCGTGGCCGAAGCCGTCTCTTTTCCTATAATATATAACGAGAAAAGAATAGCGATGACGCCCACGAATCGTTTCAACAAGACCTCATAAGGACCGATGCCCTCTTTGCCTATCTTCCACCAAACCCAGGCGCCCAAAACAATCCCCGGCAAAGTAGGCAAGTAGATTTCCAGGACTTTGCGCCAGACCTTGTTGTGGTAGTGGTGATATACGGCGTTCAAATCGCACAGGATCAACAGAGGCAGCATGGTGGCTGACACGAGGTTTGGAGGCATCACCAACATCATAAGAGGTAATGACAAAATCCCGGCGCCGCCGGCGAATCCCGACTTGCTTATACCCTGGATGATGATTGCCGCAGCCACAAACGTCCAAAACACAGGGGACGGGACTCCAGGCTCCATGAATGAGGTGAACATACAATAGGTCACTCGCGAACGTATTCCGCGGTAACCGTGCTGGCGAGGCCGCCTCGTGGGTTACACGCTATCACGATTTTCATCCGCTTCGGCTTACAAACTGCTACCAGGTCTGCCAACATCTTATTCACCAAATGCTCATACCAGATCCCCACATTGCGGTACGATGTCAGGTAGTACTTCAGCGACCTCAACTCGATACACAGTCGATCGGGCGTATAGGTAATCGTCACCCGTGCAAAGTCGGGCAAACCCGAAAAAGGACACACCGAAGTGAACTCATCCGTGGTTGTGGTAATTTCAATATCTCCCCCAGGAGGAGCCTCTGCGTACTCATATTCAAAACACTCCAAGCAGCCGGAATCGACATGCTCAGGACCTACGAAAGGCAACGTCTTATCCAACGCTTTGAAGGCAACTTTCTTCTTGGAGGTTTTCTTACTCGCCATAGTACACACACCTTGCCGTTTCCGTTTCCTGCACAACCACCACCGTCGGCGTTACACCGCTGCCAACCAACCACTTCCAAATCCATTCGCTTAGCCGTTCGCTCGTCGCATGTTCCAAACCCTTGATTTCGTTCAGGTGGCGATGGTCCAACGTTTCATACAACTTCTTCAGCAAGGGTTCCAGTGTCGCCATATCGGTGCCGCCCACCTCCACACGGTAACTGTGCCCATGAAGACGGCGACAAGGATGGCCCTCCGGCAATTGCGGCAATTCCTGCGCCGCTTCGAATGAGAACCGAATTCGTTCGGGCAAGGCGAGTCGGCTGTCTGCCGCTAAACGCCTCGGTAAAAATGCGCAATCTCCGACGATTCCGACTTGCACGTCCACAGTTCCCGGCAAAACCCCAATAAGACGATTTAGAATCCACTGCCGGACGTCGGGCAGTCGTGCATTTCCCATCCCAGGCAATTCATTCAAAAACGCATGATCAAGCATATGACGGCAAGGATCAAACGCGGTCCTTATTTCGGCAAAATCCAAGAGCCATCCACACGGAGACTCCACATTTCCCGTTACCAGAATATCCACCCGATAGCTATGACCATGCAAACGTCTTTGTTTTTCACCGCCTACAGGATTCCAGTGAGCAGCTTCAAAATGAAACGATTTTATCAATCTAACTTGCATGGCAGTCACCTAATGTATTCACAATGTCGGATCTATGTTACGCCCACAACACAGGCTTGCATTCGTACCCTTGTTGGATCTTTTCCAGAAACTCGTCCGTAAGCTCTGCCAGATACACTTGACCGACTCCAGTCATGTCAGAGTTAAAAAGGACGTAACGCATGCACGGAGAGACCGAAGGGTGGGGATGTGTCCATTGCGGGTGGGAACAAGATGACTTCGTTTCGCAGACATATCCTATGTTACCTGTGGGACAATGCACCAAGAACAAGCCTTCTTCAGGCCAGTTCGTATCTGAAACAATCCATTGTGCATCCAAACTGGCGGAACTATGCCAATAATATCTCCCGCGTGCCAGGTACTGGGGCGCCGGGTCATGTTCACCGACAACAACGATCGCATCGCCAGGAGGGACAAGCGTGCCCTGCATTTTCCCCGTAGTACCAAACCAGGTGCAGTGAGCGAATTTGTGGAAATGCCAGGGACGAGGATCGGTTCCGTCTGAATTCACTAAATAGGGTATAGAACCCTCGGCGTCTATGCGGTTGAACGATACTACCGCCCCGGTTGGGTCGCAGTGAATGTGGTTTTGACTCTTCCATTGGAAAATCGTTTTCGTTGTACTGTTTGCAACATCCACCCGATACAGCACAGCGTCCCCATCCGGCGTCAGGCAGTTCGAAAAAAAGAACCGTCCTTCCTGATCCACGGCGCCAAGCGAACCAGCATAAGCAGGTGAGGGGTGGGGCGCTTCTGCAATGACGGTTTCCTCCCAAGACAGGATATCTAGACAGAAAACCTTGCCTTCGCTGACATAAAACGCACAGTGTTTCTTGGAACAAAATGCAATACCGCTTAAATCATCTCTTTCCGTAAGTTGGACGAGCTCCAGACCATCCGTTCGCGCCCGAAACAAATCGAACGGCGCACCTCTACCCGCAAATCGTTGGGAACGAAAAACAACGTACCGGTCATCGGAGGTAAACGAACACATCTCAAAGTACAGATTTGTAGCGATACACGGTCCGTGGGTCAAACGAAAAATCCGCAAGCCCGACCTAGCATCTCGAAAAATCGCCCGTTCTGAATCGTATATTGTCCCTTTTGCCATGCTTTATCCTCTTATGTCGGCGTTTTCACGAGGAGAAAAATACCTGTCAAAACAAAAAGTATACTGGCTAGCCAGGCTGCCACAAACGCCGGCAACCTTCCCATGTTGCCCAGACCTACCGAAACAAAAAACAACAACAAATAAATAACGGCAACCGCTATTGCCGCGCCGAAACTCACCGCAAGCCCACCTCGTCGGATTCTCATACCGAAAGGCACCGCCAAGAGAATCATAACAAAACTGAGCATAGGTTGAGAAAACCTCGTATGAAATTTGACCTCAAGAGGGGCGCAATACATCCCACGACTACGCGCATACGCCAGATCAGCTAAGATCAACTTCAAGCTCTTCTCTTCCGGCGCCCGATCCAGTGAAAAAAGTTGTTCCGGGGTTTCTGAAAAAGGTGCAGGCGTTTGCGTGATTCGTTGCGCCGTCCTTGCTTGAGTCTCTGGGTCGAAGACAAAATGCTTACCTCGCCGCAAAACCCACCGATTCTTTTCCTCATCCCAAAAAATGCTATTAGCCTCAATCAGTTGCTGCAGCCCTCCTTGGCGAGAATAGGCGACAACTCCCTCCCCTGTAAGAGCTGCCCGGTTGAATTTAAGGATGTGGCATGTCCAACCGTCCTGAAGATTTGCCCAGGTTACGGCTCCCCGTTTCGTGTCAGACTCGCCGGAAAAATACTTGCCGTTAAGTTCATTTGCGCGACGATATCCTGCAATGCCCATCGTTTCTTGTACGATGAAAAGCATGATCGAAAACATTAATCCAATCACGAGGGGCGCGAGGACAAACCGACGCAAACTGATTCCTCCGGCAAGGGCGGCCGTTATTTCGTTGTTCTGCGCTGTTTCGCCAAAAACAAACAGACCCGCCATCAGCGCCCCAAAAGGGGCTACATACTGCACAAGGATGTAAGGCAACAAAGAAATGTAGTATTGCAAGACGATAGACCACGCAACGCCGTGCTTATCTACCTGTTGCAAGCGTTCCACCAAAAGGTCGACGAGAACATACAGCGCCACCAGTGCCAACAAGGTGCGGAATAACATCCCCACAAACCGTACGGAAAGATACCGATCGAGCAATGTCATGACTAAATCCGATCCACGCGCCACATCGCCCAGAGCCCTATCCCCGCAAGAACCAAATTGGGCACGGCGCCACGTAGTATCGCCTCACCAAGTGAGGGTAGGCCCCGAGCCTGGGTAAGCATCAAAAGAAGGTAATATCCCAAAATTATCGCAAAACCCACCGCAAACCCATAGGAGCGGCCGCCACTCCGCGCTCGCGCCGCCAAAGGCGCTGCCACCAGGCTCACGGCCAAACACGCAAACGGCAAGGAAATCCGTTCGCGCGTTTCGGCACGGATACTGCGCAGTTCATTCCAGTCACGAATGGACACCCCTTCGGGAAAACTCGACGGAACACCATACAATGAACGCATATCGGATAACCGACCAGATTCCAATATTTTCTTCTGCAAAGCGGCATCGCGCTCTAAAAGCTCTCGCAGAGAAAGCATGCGCCGTTCGGGCGCTCTCTTTCGCGCTTGTGGAGCCGGCGGACTAAGTGTGAGGTCTGTGATACGCGTGTGAACAGGGTTTCCGGGCAAAATCAAAAAGCACTCCGGAATATACAACTGTAACCTCGCTCCCTCGCGCACAAATTGAGCCTTGTCCGCATGATACAGCCAAATCTCACCGTTATCTTGGGTGACAAGAATATCAACATTCTCCAGAGTATCCGTCTTCCGATCTCTGCCGCCGATGTAAACGCGCCAATTCCCTATCTCATGAACGACACCAGGTGAAATAGCGTCCATCGTCAAGCGCAGCGGTAACTGGGTGTAAATCAGATCGTTGATCTTGCGTAGAGCGGCAGGCTGCAGACGATCCTGCAACACGAAACATGCACCACTCAAAAACAAACCACACACCAGGACAGGCATTACTACCCGTTTCAAAGGTATGCCGGCCGCCTGCATTGCCGTGATTTCGTTCTGTTGTGCAAAACGCCCAAACGCCAATAATACCCCCATCATGTAGGTTATAGGCACAATGTAATAAAGAAGCGTGGGTAAGAACCAAAGCGCGAGCTTGGTAAAATCCGAGACAAAAACATGTGCTACATCAAACTCGCGAATGCGTTCCCTTAATTCGTTGACTACTCCGAGAAAACTAAAAACACCCAGCGCCAATAAAGATGGCGTTGCCGTCTCTCGGAGAATATATCGGGTAATCTGCCGCAAACGTATTCCTTACTGTGTGTCTTGCTGTAGAAACAGTGTTATGCCCCGCCTCGACCGTCCCACCAGTACGTCCGAAACTCCTCAAACGCACAAGCCACAGCGTCGACATTTTCGGGCGGTGTCGGAGGATAAATCCCGCATATGAATTCCAATCCGCCTTGGGGCGAGCCCAGCACGCGTACTTCCTCCTCGATCAACTCCCGAATCTCTTGCCGCGTACCGTAGGGCACTATCTTTTGTCGATCTACATCCAAACGAATGCAGACCCGCCCTTTTAACTCCCGGCGAATATTTTCAATTCCGTTACAAAGATCCTGTGGATTTAAGATCGTAACACCTGACATGAGTAAATCGTCTACCAAATCCATAATGTATCCGTCACTGTGCAACATGACGTGAATTCCCCGCTCGCGGCAAGGCTGGAGCAATTTCTCATAGGTCGGACGGCAATACTTCCGGAACATCGCCGGACTAATAATCGAAGAGTTCTGGGCGCCAAGGTCTTCCCCAATGCTCATCATATCAACGCCCATTTCCAAAAACTGATCCACGATAATTCGATTGTGTTCATATAACACATCTATGAGTTTCCACAGCATCGGGTGTTCGGTCGCCATATCAACCATCATGTTCTCAAAACCACGAAGATAGGTAAGTCGCATGAAGAAGAAACCGTGAGGTAGCCCCCCTGATGTCAGGTCGCCTCGCTGCTTTGCTGCTTCAATGTCCCGCCTCCGCTGCCCCCAATCCACGGGTCCCCGGTCAGCCGTCTCCAGTGGGTTCGGGGCGCGCCAGTTGTCCCAGTTCGCCCAATCCGACAATGGCGACTCCTTCACCACACCTTCAATGCCGTTTATGTCGGTCTCCCAAACGCACCCCCACGCGTCGCGAAATGGCACACCTTTCGTATAGGCAGGCCCGAAATCAAAATGGTCCCAGTCCCGTTTGCCCTTTTCAAAGCCGGGCCAGATCGATGGATGTCGCACAACTACGTCTTCCATCTCACTACGCCACTGATCCCATGATGCATTGGAGATCCCAATATGCATAGGAATAAACTCGGGATACTGAAAGGAGGCATTGCGCAAATAGTTCTCACGGTAACTTAGTGGCATGGGACAGCTCCTTTAATGCTTAGTGAAGACCATTTAGATTACCCAGTCCGCCTGTCACAAGTCCACTTGTATCGAAAATTTGTACTGATACATAATCAGAATCAACAATTTTGTAAAGACATGGCAGGAACAGATCCAAGGAGAAAGACTATGGCGGCAATCAAATGGGACAGCACATTTAGTGTCAGTGTCGCAGAAATGGACCAACAGCATCAGAAACTTATCGCGCTTGTCAATGAGTTGGACGATGCGATGCGCCAAGGGAAAGGTAAAGAAGTCGTATCGAAAGTGATCGGCGGTTTAGTGACATACACGCGAACTCACTTTGGTGCCGAAGAAAGACTCCTGACTCAGCATGGCTATCCGGAACTCGATGTTCAAAAAAAAGAACACGAGGATTTCGTCGCTAAAGCGGCACAGTTCCAAGTAGATTACAACTCCGGTAGGATGGGTTTATCCATACAGATCATGAATTTTCTAAGCAATTGGCTCCAGCACCACATCAAGGTGCTTGATAAGAAATATGGGCCCTTCCTTAACGGCAAGGGTGTCCGTTAATGGCCCCTTTTTGCTGCTACAGCTGACAATTTATAGCAATAATTCTCTTAGCAATAAGGCGATTTTGGGAGGATGACCTATGGCAATAATCAAATGGGACAATTCATTTAGCGTAAATATTGCAGAGATTGATCGACAGCATCAAAAACTCGTTGCTCTTATAAACGAACTCGACGACGCCATGCGCCAAGGAAAAGGAAAAGAAGTTGTTTCTAAAGTGGTAAGTGGCTTAATCGCCTACACCCAAACTCATTTTGGCACAGAGGAAAGAATTTTTGCTCAGCATGGCTATCCGGAAGCTGACGTCCACAAAAAAGAGCACGAAGATTTTGTGGCAAAAGCGGCACAGTTCCAAGCGGATTACAACTCCGGTAAGATAGGATTATCCATACAAATCATGAATTTCCTGAGCAATTGGCTACAACACCATATTAAAGTAGTTGACAAGAAATACGGTCCTTTTTTGAACAGCAAAGGGGTTAAATAGATAACCCAAAGTTCGCCTATCAGCAGTAAGTGAAAGCGTGCTTATTTTTTGGAAGTGGCCGCCCGTTGACACGATAACAAGAGGGAGCCGACAAGTTTAAGATCTCTTGTACTCCAATTCGCAGCATCCTCGACACACGGCAAAACCGCTTTCGCGGCGGCGTACCCTAAAATCTCTAATCTCAGGGCAGTTCCAGAGCGCGCGCAAGGTATGTTGTCGTACGTTCCCCACTTTCTTGATAAAACAAGGATACACCCCGCCCTTGGAATCGATATAAAAGTTAATCCAAACCGCGCGACATTCAAATTTTTTCAGATCATATCCCTGATCGTAATGATTAAGCAGTTCTTCCAGAGGCATTCGAGGAAGCCTCACCTCGATCCCAACGCGTTTGGCGTTTTTCAAGGTTTTCAAAATAGCATCCGACAAGAGGTTTCGGTCTATGCGTTTCTGCCTGACGTCGTCGCGGCTGAACGTGCTGGGATCGACCTCGCCCAATGTGGGCAAATCGAATGCACGATTTTCCGTCAACAAATTCAAGACATCCGCGCCCGCATCGGCAACCACCTGCGGCAAATCTGCCAAGCAGGCAACGTTGTCCTCTTGAATTACGGTGTTTACATGAATGAGGGGACACCGTTTGCCAGATTCTCGCTTAAAACGAACCAAGTTTTTAATGCCCGACACCGTTTTCTCAAAAGCCCCTTGCTGGGCACGAATCTGGTCATGAACGTCCCGTATCCCGTCAATGGAAGTACCAACAAAATTCAGACCTTTCCCGCCTAAACGTCTAGGGGCGAGTTCCGCGCAGTGTTTCGCGCGCTCTTCGTTCAACATGGTTGCGTTCGATATAAAATGGACACGCCGTTTGGAACACGCATGTTCCAAGATTTGCATGAAATCGCGCCGTGAAAATACCTCTCCTCCCGTGAAGGTTATCAGACTGTAACGGGTGGTTTGGTCGATGACCCCAAGCCACTCTTCGGTGGTCAGTTCTCCCTCTGCCTGTTGTTTTGCCGGCGTATTTTGCAGCCAATCAATGAAACAGCACATTTTGCACCTCAAGTTACAACGTCGGGTGATTTCCATGAAGTAATGTGCTGGGGGAAAGGTTGCGCCAGAAGACGAAAAGGAGTAGGGCAAGGATGTGTACAATCGGGTCAATGAAAGGTAAAAACGCGAAATCCTGCCGAGGGCTGCGTAAGTACCCGCATCTATTTCTGCCCGATAATCCATGCTGCTGTAAGAAACAGCAAACTAGCGCAATTTATTCTGAGGGGGTCTCTTTAATTTCCGCGTCTCGCAAAGCATTTTCAACGGCTTTTACAACCGCGACTGTATAACGAGTAGCGCCAGAATAGGCATCAACATGATACTCTTGACTTTCGACGACTTTCGCGAGAATCACGTCGATTTCTCTTTTATATCGCGCATCTTTGCCAATAGGCTTCGCCTGGATCTCTTTGATTTTGCCCTCTTCTACCGTAACAACAACCGTGCCCCTATAATTTACGTCCGTTCTTCCTTCATACTTCCCGTCACGCAGCTTGGCAGCCTGATCCTGTTGGCTATTGGAACCTCCATCTGTTTTCGCCGCTTCCGTCATTCGGGGCAGAAACATAGACAAGACAAGCATGACACAAAAGACAAAAACGCAGAGAATACTTGTCCTCAAAAAATTAGTCCAAAAAGGCTTCCTACTCCCGGGAACCATGTTTTTCTCCTTTTTACCACAAAGAACAACCCAACTATCCGATTTCTCTTTTCCATATGTTCTTTGTGGGAAAAAATATTTTCGTTAACCAATGACCCACTTCTTCGTGGCAGTCAAACATATAACCCCGAACGAACGACTATAGTTCCGTTACGTGAAATCGCAGAAAGGTAGCAGACCTATTTCTCTTTTTCTTTTGGTAACTCAGTAGGAACCACAGAAGCAAAATTGGGCGCGGTCGCTGAGGGGCCTTCGCCCAATGCCCAATTCAAGGCATCCCGGACCGTCTGTTGAAACGTGGGATTTTCCCATACATCCTCACGATGTCCTAGTGCACTGTAATACACTCTCCCTTTGCCAAGCGAACGTACCCAAATAATCGGATAGTTCGGAACGTTATACATCTCTTGGTTTTTCCGTTCTTCTCCACAATCCAACAGTGCAAGTACCCGCAACGCACCCTTGTTAAATTTGCGGAACGTATACCACTCTTCATTCAGTTCCCAATTTGTGGGAACGTGTTTCATTACGGGATGATTGGGATCGGTTACGACAACCTTCCCAACAAATTGTTTTCCATGACCCGCAAACTCGGCGCCAATCATCTCCGTATACGGCGTCACGGTATCTCCTTCACCACGAAAGGTATCCGTAGCCGAATGAAAACCAACGAATCCCCCACCTTGCTCAATCCATGCAATTAGGTCTGCAACTCCATTCTCTCCCATTTGAGGAGTTCCACTCTTATTCGGTTTTGTCAAGTCTCCCTGGGTGTAAAAAATAACCAGCTGATACTTCTTCAAATTCTCCGCATTGATCATACTGGCGTCTTTGGTTGCAACGACGTTCCATTCCTGGGGAACGATTTGCTTAATCGTCCGTTCAAGCAAACTTGGTTTCCCGTCTTCCGACACGGTCGGACTGTGTGCAAAACTCTCTGAGGTTTCGAGAATAAGGACTTGAACGGAATCTGCGGCAACTGCATTGAGCGCCGTGGCGGCTGCACCAAAAAAAGCTGCTATTCTCAAAAACGTGACCATACAAACCTCCTTTGCAATGTTGATACGCTAATTGCGTGAGAGAACCCAAAACACGAGAAGATACTAGCCCCCCGTTAAGTCGCAATCAAATCCCCGTATTCGTCCAGTACCTCTGGCACTTTTGTTATATTCGGATGGGGAATTGAGGAAGCGTCCTATTCGGGTATTGCCCGACCCCTGTCATTTCGAGGAGCCCCGAAGGCACGACATGGCAATCCCCTTAGGTATTCCGGGATGACCATCCCTAGGTTCTCCAGCGCTAGGCGATTGAGGGGAAGGGCGAGGCACGTCTCGCCCCTACAAGGGGGCTAGACTCGTCCCTCGCAATGACAACCGGGCATATAAGCGCTGGTCTATCCCTTCAATTGAATACCAAATTTTAGTGAGTTTATACGAACCGACAATTTGAAGCAAAGAACAGTTTTCAGCCATCATAATAAGTAGAACGTTGCATCTGGCGCTTCGAAACGATTTATCACCAGGTGTCCACTGATGGAAAAATTACGCATTGTCATCATTGACCGAGGTCACGCCGGGCATGAGGTGGAACGCGCCTTGATCGAACGTGCTGGCATGCACCTGGACGTGTTCTTCGGCGATGCGTCTGACCGCGCCGGGAGAATACAGTTCGCTCAGGGCGCCTCGGCAATCATCGTTCGGGGAAGCGTCATCGATGGCGCATTTATGGACAGTATTCCTGGACTGCGTGGCATTGTTCGCTGCGGCGTCGGCTATGAAAACATCGACGTCGAAGCGGCAACACAACGGGGCATTCTTGTTGCTAACGTGCCAGGCTACGGCAATCATTCCGTCTCTGACCATGCACTCATGCTCATTCTTGCCTGCATGCGAGGATTAGGCGAAGGCATAGCCAACTTCGGCAGACTTTTCGGCGGTCCACCGCGTACCGACATCATCGAAATGCGACAAGCCGTATTGGGAATTATCGGTCTCGGCAGAATTGGCGGCGCACTCGCTCAAAAAACCGTGGGACTCTTTCGAGAGGTTATTGCATGCGACCCCTATATCTCCCAAGAACGCTTCCGAGACCTACGTGTCCGTTCTGTAACTTTGGATGCGCTTCTGAACGAGAGCGACGTGATAAGCATACACTGTTCTTTAACGCCAGAGACAACGGGCATGATCAATGCCGCTGCATTCGCCAAAATGCGCCGAAAACCCGTTTTGGTAAACACGGCACGAGGATCTATCGTCGACGAAAACGCGCTGCTAGAAGCACTGAACTTCGGAAAAATTCACTCCGCGGGGCTTGACGTGTTTTCTGAGGAGCCTCCCTATCCAAAATGGGAACCCCTGCTATCTCACCCACGGGTAACCGCCACGGGACACTATGCCTTCTACAGTATTGGAGCCATGGCGGAACTGCAACGTCGCGCCGCAGAAAACGCTGTCGCTCTTGCGCAAGGCATCGTAGTGCCCGACTGTCTCAATCCCGAAGCAGTAAATCCAAGAATGTAATGAATGCTTCCGTGTGTACTTCGATTAAACGCGGAAAACTCTAGAGTATGAGTTCACGGACGTTTGGCACTACATCGACCAGGTAGCCCCGGCTTATACACCCGGTTGTCATTGCAAGGAGCGAGGCCCCCGAAGCGACGAGGCAATCCCCTCAACCGCGTAGCGCAAGATGACATGGGGCATGGGTTGGGGTAATCTCCGGATACCTAAGGGGATTGCCACGTCGTGCCTGCGGCACTCCTCGCAATGACACCGGGAGGCAATAGCGCAATAGGACTTAATATGGAAAAACGAGTAATCCCAAATGCTCAAGGGGTGCGTAGATGGATCAAATGTGCTTCGGAGGTGCCATGCGTCGGTGCCTTTCCCTTAAGAACCTTCCTGGAAAATTCTCTCTTTAATTCTTCATCCAACATAACAAAAAGTGCCAAATGGACTGGACGAATACATGAGTTGAGTGTCAAACCCATTTTTTGTTACACTTATGTTTCTTATCCATCACGTTGGGTTTTTCGTAGACATCAGAAGGAGGTGAATACGTGTTGCGAACATACGAAGCGCTCTTCATCGTCCGACCGGATTTGAAGGACGAGGAGATCCAGGCGGTAGCCAAAGAAGTAGAATCTCTCATTACAAATCAGGGTGGTGCTATCGTGCGCTCCGAAATCTGGGGAAGGCGTAAGCTAGCTTATAAGGTAAAGCAATTTACCGACGGGTGCTACGTCTTAATTCGGTTCCAAAGCCCTCCCAGTTTTATCTCCCGTTTGGAGGGTTATTTCCGCATTTCAGAGGCGATCATCCGCCATCTCGTGGTTTATTTCGACGAGAAGACACTCCGCTTGGAGGCAGAACAGCTTGCGCGTCGGGAAGCCGAATTGCGCGCCGGTATTGCACCGCGAGCCAGCTCCGATGACGATGAAGATGAAGACATTGACGTGCCTCTGGCACGGTCCAGAGTCGCTCTTGCCGATTCCGAAGATGACGAAGATGACGAGGAAGAGGAAGAATAATTAAGTATGGAGGGCTGAAGGATGTCAGACCTTCGAATGCCGGAGCTGAACCACGTGTTCTTGGCGGGTCGTCTCACACGCGACCCGGAACTTCGTTACACGCCCAACGGTACCGCCGTTTGCAAACTGAGTATAGCCGTTTCGCGTTATCCTAGGACGAAAGAGGGAGAACGGAAAGAAGAAACCCTCTACATCAATGTTACCGTTTGGGATAAACATGCCGAATTTTGCGGCCAATACTTACGCAAAGGACGGCCCGTTCTTGTGGAAGGTTCTCTGAAAGGCGAAGAATGGGAAGACAAGGCTACCGGCCAACGGCGCACCAGCATATCGGTACGCGCTACGCGCGTTCAACAGCTTGATTGGGCGGAGCGAGACGCAACGGAAGAAACTCGCGCCGACGCCCCAAAACCGGCTGAGGAACCACCGCCGGAAGACGATGTCCCGTTCTAACCGCCAAAATCAAAACAACGACTATTTCGTACATGAGGAGATATAAATGATTCGCGCAACGACAAAAGCAAAATCCAAAAAACGGAAAAAGAAAGGACCGCCTCGCGCGAAGGTCTGCCGGTTAACCATCGACCGGGTTGTTTACATAGATTACAAAGACGTGGCATTGTTGAAACATTACGTGACGGAACGCGGAAAGATCATACCCCGTCGCATCACCGGAGCGACCGCTCGACATCAGCGCATGTTGACTCGAGCCATCAAACGGGCGCGACAGATTGCTCTTCTTCCGTTTGTTGCAGACTGACCAGCAAGGGCTTTTCCGCAACAAGCCGGAGCAGGTAATGTACATACTCGTTTGGTTGGTACAAGCCAATGTAGGTGCCGTTCTGGGCTTGTTCGGAGCCAGCACGCTGGAGCTGGCTATCCTGCCGATCGCAGTGGGTACTGCATTCGGCTCTGGAAAGACCTACAAAGCGGTCGGACTTATTGTCGCAGCGGCGGCAGGCGCAGGACTTGTCCGGTTGAGTCTCGTTTTTGCCGCGTATTATGCCTTTGTGGCGAGTTTGGGGTTTTTAATAGGTCTAGCGGCACGAAGAGGCTGGACCTATGGACAAACTGTTTCGCTCTGCACGGCTGCGGCGTTTTCTGTCACCTTGGTGGCAGCGCTGACCACTTGGGAAAATTGGGTAAACGAAGGAACCCGTATTTACGAGCAATGGTCGGCTTTCTTAGTGAACTCCCACGAAACAGCTTCTGAAGAGCTGGCGAACGAGGTCACCGATCAAATGGGCTGGCTTTTACGAGAACACTGGGTTGACCTGGGGCTGGGCATGATGTTCAGCTCCACTCTGTTGATGATTTGTGTCGGGGTTTCCGTCGCTTCCCGACGGTTGCGCCTACGCTACGGTACGGCGGGCCCGTCCGGCGGATTCTCCGAAATGCGCGTGCCGGAATGGCTGGTGTGGACGGCAATTGCCGCTGCGGGGTTGTGGTTCTTAGACAATCAACGCCCCGACTTGGGGCTCCGCCCCTTTGTGTGGAACATAGCGACCGGACTCACCGCCATCTATTGGCTTAACGGTGTTTCCGTGGCGTTCTTTGCTGCTGCTCTAGCCGGCACACCGTTCGCTTATATGACGGCGTTCGTGTGCATCGCCCTGTGCGGCGCCTACATTGTCTTTTTTGTGGGATTGTTTGATACATGGTTTGATTTTCGCCGCCGATTGGACTCGTGGCATAAGACCTTGCCGCGATTGCAAGGGCCGGGAAGCTAGCCCCGCCTGCAATGGTTCGTCGGTTGTTCAAGAGAGTTTGGGAATAGGTTGAAAATTAGGAGGATGTACCGTGAAAGTGATTCTTTGCCGACACGTACCCAATTTGGGCGAAATGGGCCAAACGGTCAATGTTTCCGACGGATTTGCCAGAAACTATCTCATTCCTCGGAAACTAGCAGTGAGCGTGGATTCGGCGAGTGCCGCCCAGATCCAACATGAACTCCGTATGATCAAAAAACGCGAAGAGCAAGTCCGCGCCCACCTCAAACAAGTGGCAAAAGAAATGGAAGCGCTCACGTTGGAATTCAAGATGCGGGCGGGAGAAGACGAAAAACTCTTCGGTTCTGTCACTTCTGCGCATATCGCCGAACGACTGAAGCAGTTGGGACATGAAGTCGATCGCAAGGGTATCCAATTGGCAGAGCCTATTAAATCTCTGGGCATCTTTCTCGTGCCCGTCAAACTGGGCAGCGGCGTCGAAGCCAGTGTACGCGTATGGGTAACCCCCTTGGAGGAAGAGACGAAAGATGCAACGGCAGGAGTCTCCGAGTCAAAGACGGAGGGGCAAACCGAGTAGCGGGGCAGCCGAGGGCAACGCACGTCCCGCATTCGACCGTACGCCGCCGCAGAACATCGAAGCGGAACGGTCAGTGCTGGGAGCCATGCTACTCAACCCCGACGCGGTGGGTACCGGCATTGAAATCTTGCACGACGACCCGGAAATTTTCTATGCCGATGCGCATCAACACATTTACCGATCTATCCTGACGCTGTTTCGGCAGGGTATACCCATTGACAGCGTTACGCTGTTAGAACAGCTCCAGCGGGACGGCACTCTGGAAAGCGCCGGCGGCGCCACCTATCTCGCCGAACTCGTCAATGCAGTGCCTACTTCCGCTAATATCGAATACTACGCCCGCATCGTACTAGACACCGCGCTTCTCCGTAAAATCATTATCACATGCACGCGGCTCGCCGGCGAAGCCTACGATAGTCCCCCCGATGTCAACGCCCTATTGGACCGCGTGGAATCCAATATCTTCTCCATTGCTCAAGCGCGACAGCTCAATCCCATCGTTCCTGTCGCCGATCTACTTATGGACGCCGTTGGGCGAATTGAAGAGATCATCACGTCTCACAAGGGTATCACAGGACTTGCTACAGGATTCGCCAGACTAGATGAATTGACTTCTGGATTTCAGCCGTCCGACATGATCGTCATTGCGGCGCGCCCGTCGGTGGGAAAAACGGCGTTTGCCTTGAACATCGCTTGCCACGCCGCCGTAAACGAAGGAAAATCCGCCCTAATTTTCAGTCTGGAAATGTCAAAAGAGCAGTTGGTGCAACGGCTGTTGTGCCTCGAAGGACAGATTGACTCTCAGCGTTTGCGGACGGGGTTTCTCGCCGACAAAGAGTTCCCAAAATTACAGCACGCAGCCGACAGATTAAGCCGCGCCAAACTTTTCATAGATGATACCCCCAATATTACGGTGCTGGAACTTCGGTCCAAGTTGCGCCGCCACAAGGCACAGCATGACCTCGACCTAGTCATTATTGATTACCTGCAGCTCATGAGTTCGCCGGGCCGCAGCGAAAACCGCCAGGTGGAAATTGCTGAAATCAGTCGATCTCTGAAAGGGATTGCGCGGGAACTGCGCGTGCCCGTGGTCGCCTTGTCCCAATTGAGTCGTGAAGCCGAAAAAGACGACGAAGGCATCCCGAAACTCTTCCATTTGAGGGAGTCCGGCGCCATCGAACAAGACGCTGACGTGGTACTCATGTTATCGCCCATAAAACGAGAGGACAACGAAAACCTGATCAAAGTCCAGTTAGCAAAACAGCGCAACGGGCCTATTGGAAATTTCGAGCTACTTTTTGAACGACATTTCCAGAAATTTAAGAATGTTGCCTTTGACCCCGACCTACAGGAAGCGCAAAAACCTCTCAGACCGCCTTTGAAAAAACGACAAGGCTGGAAACCCGTGCCCCAAAAAGAGGAAGAACCGGAACCGCCCGACGAAGAACACGACGATGACGACGAAATTCCGTTCTGACACCCCAAAGAATTATTTGGGTAACGTAATCTTGCCCAAACAAATCGGCAGGCGCGCACCGGTGGCACGAGGCACGTTGCTCGGAGTTCCGCACACGGCTTCATTGCCCAGAATCGCCGCCCGCACGGGGTCTGCCGCCATACTCGGCAAACCATAATCATCGCTCCGCCGAAAAACCATTTCCGTCAACCCCTTCTTCAAATAGTCCACCAACGTCGTGTTCCGCACGCCCCCACCGGTCAAAATCAGCCGCGACACTTCATACGTCGATTTCACGAACCGGCCATATGCACGAATAATGGAATTCGCAACCGCCGCAGTCACGGTAGCCTGAAGGTCTTCAAGCGACCGGTCGCGCCGTCCAGCTATCGCATCTCGAAGATAGACCTCGGGACCAAATTCCTCACGCGATGTGCTCTTCGGAGGCACCCGATTTAGAAAAGGATGGTCGAGTAAATAATCCAAGAACTCATCAATCACAACACCCTGAAACGCCGCTTTCCCATCGGTATCCATCTCCCGGTTGCCCGCTGTGATGAGGTGGATGGCACCATCCAGAGCAATATTACACGGACCCACATGAAAACCTATCACCTGGTCGAGCTCCGGCGGCAGCACCGTGAGCGAAGCAAACGCACCCAAATGCAACACAGCCACCGTACGGTCTTTACGTCCAAAAAGAACATGATCGGCATACGAAAAAATCGGCGCGCCTTGTCCCCCCACCGCCATATCTTTCGCATAAAAGTCGGAGATTACTGGCACACCCAAAGACGTTGCCACAAACGCCGGTTCGCCGATTTCCAAGCCGCCCCGAACCATCGGCTCGGCTCCACGTGGCGGAATATGCGATGCAGGAAAACCTTTTATCGCTGCAAAGTCGACTTGGGCTGATTCGTCACGTGCAGCCAACTTTTCTGCGATGCGCTGCGCCGCAGTCGCGAGCAGCTCCCCCAATTCAAAATGGAGCAACCCCATCGCCTTGTTGTCTTTTCGTGCCATTAGCAGACGATTGCGCGTCGCCGGCGAATACGGGAAATGCTCATACAACAAAGGCTTCACGGCGGTTTCCCGCCCGGTCCCCCGAATCCGCACCGCCGCTGCATCAATACCTGCACACGATGTCCCTACCGTCAAACCAATACCGTATCGGTATTCCTTGTCTCGCAATTCCCGTAAATCCATGCCCTTGTTCCTAGTCGTTTCCTAACGGATTATAATGTGTCTCGGAATCAGAATCCATCGCGCCTCCCCCGACCAAAACCAACGCCGGATGTCAAACAAGCCGTGAAAAAGGAATTGACCGAAGCGGGTACTTTTCACTCTGTTTCCGATTGTCCGACAGGTGAAGTCCCGTCCCCCACCAATTTCTTCACCCGTGCCACTAGATCGTCTATCGAAAATGGCTTCTTGAGATAATCATCAAAACCGTGTCTCGCCAAGTTCCGTTCGGCTGAACCCTCTAAAAAACCGCTGATTGCCAGGATACGCGTGTGGCGCGTCTCCGGCCTCGCCTTGATGCGTTCGCATACTTTTCTGCCATCGATATCCGATAGATGAATATCCAAAATCACCAGATGCGGCGCATGCTCCACCACCAGCGCACCCGCGTCAAAACCCGTACTGGCGGTATAAATATCGTACTGTCCCGCCCTATGTAGCGCCGTCGGAATAATATCCAGATAATAGGGATCATCATCCACCACAAGAATACAGCACGAGCTCTCCTCCAAACGCGATAGCGGAATCCCATGATTCATCAAAAACTTGCGCAGACTCTCGTAGGGAATTCGCCGGTCACCCCCCGGTCCCAACCGATAGCCCTCTATCTGCCCCATGTCGAACCATCGCGCCACCGTATCCGGCGAGACACCGCAAATCCTCGCCACTTCGCCACTCGTATAGACTCGGTCTTTTCGCCCAACCACCTTCAGCTCTCCTCGATCCCCTGCCATAAACTAGGCAACATGCAACTAGATGAGTTTATGCTAACCCCGCCTTATAGTATTGTCAAGAGCTTGTATAAGTTCAGTACCTTTGGCACTTTTTGTTATGTTGGATGAAGAATTGAAGAGAGGATTTTCCGTGAAAGTTATTAAGAGAAAAGCACTGACGCGGTGCGTCATAGGTGGGTTTGATCTATCTATGCCCCCTTAGTCCCCCCGCACGCGGGGGATGCCTCAAACTCTGCGTTCTCTGTGCCCCCTGTGGTGAAAATCCCTCCGGATGCGGGGAGATGGCTCCCCGCTGTGTTGTTCTTCTCTCATCCCTTCTTACTCCCCCGCATGCCGGTGGACACAGGGGGCTGAACCCTGCGCAGGGGATAGAAAGCCATCCGCCGTTGTCATTGCGAGGAGCCCCGAAGGGGCGACGTGGCAATCCCCTTAGGTATCCGGAGATTACCCCGACCCATGCCCCATGTCCTCTTGCGCTACGCGGTTGAGGGGATTGCTTCGTCGCTTCGGGGGACTCGCTCCTCGCAATGACAACCGGGCGTACAAGCCTAGTCTACGCCCTCGATGCAGTGCCAAAGGTTTGTGAACTTATGCAGAGCTCCAACACCTCGCTGCCGCCTGACCCACAAAGTCACCAAAAAGTACAACCACGAACATCTTTTGCATTACACTAACTGGAGGACAATAGAGACTCGTCGAAAAATGGGTTATTAACGCGCCGGCACATGCCGACGATACATCCCAAACAAAAGAAAGGAACCTTTCAATGTCAAACCTTGCCAAACCCCTCAGCATTGCCGCTTTGGTCTTGAGCATCATTACCGCGATTGTCTTCGGTCTCATCTACATAAGTCCGAACCTGGACTCCGTAACCAGTATCCTGGCAGCCATCACCCTCCTTTGTGCCATCATCGCACTTGTGGCAGCATTTGCCGGCGATAACAAAGACCTGATTTGGATGCCCCTCGTCGCTTTACTCATCGGCGGGCTTGCTTGGTCGTTCGCGCCTGCATTTCACCAGCGCATCGTCCTAAACGAAATGGAAGAAGAGGTCCGTAGCCGTCCACCAATCGCGGAACAACTGAAAAACGTGCGTAGCCCCGTAGCACCCCCCAAATCCCAAGAATCCCCACCAGAACAGACTAACTAAACTCAAGTCCGACACGAAACACCCGCTCAGCAACAAACACAAGAACCATGAATCCTGGAAAAAGGCATTCGATACCCCAACACCAACTTGCAATCCTGACACAATTTTATATGATATGTAACATGTCCCTAGCCCCTGTTATCAAAGCGCCAGAAACCCGCGGGCGCCAAAGGTCGTCTCAGTACGCTGACAATGGTCGAAAAGGTCCGAACGACACAACAAACGCCCAGGAGGATTCTTGCATGACAAGACAACAGCATACAGGAAAAAAACGACCAGTGGGGACCTACATGCATCGCGACAAACTGCGTAATCGAACAGGCAAAACGGTATATACAATAGGCAAGAAAGTATCATGTTAGACATTCAAACCCTCGAATCCTGGCTCTGGGATGCCGCCTGCGTTATTCGCGGTCCCATAGACGCGCCCAAGTTCAAGGACTACATCCTGCCGCTGATCTTCCTCAAGCGCCTTTCGGATGTGTTCGATGACGAAATCGAACGCCTCAGCGCCGAATACGGCAGCCGCGAACTGCCTCTGCGTCTGCTGGAACAAGAGCGCGAGCGCGGACCGGTGCGTCTGGTGCGCTTTTATATCCCCGAAAACGCCCGCTGGGAGGCGATCCGCAAGCACGGAGTGAGTGGACTGGGACAATTCCTGACCGACGCCGTGCGGGATGTGGCGCGCGAAAACCCTTCCCTCCAGGGCGTGATCAACATGGTAGATTTCAACGCCACCGCCGCCGGTCAACGCATCATTTCGGACGAATACCTGAGCAGCCTGATTGACGTGCTTTCCAAACACCGCCTGGGCTTGCAAGATGTCGAGCCAGACATCCTGGGGCGCGCCTATGAGTACCTGCTGCGCAAGTTTGCCGAGGGACAGGGCCAGAGCGCTGGGGAGTTCTACACCCCGCGCGAGGTTGCTATCCTGATGGCGCATATGCTCGACCCGCAGCCTGGCATGACCGTCTATGACCCGACCTGCGGCTCCGGCGGGCTGCTCATCAAGTGCCATCTGCGGTTGGTAGAGAGATTCACCACAAAGAACACAGAGAGCACGGAGAAAAACTCTGTGTCCTCTGTGCCCTCTGTGGTGCAGAAAAAGTCAACCCTGCCGCCCGGCGTCGCGCCCCTGCGCCTGTTCGGGCAGGAGATCAACCCAGCGACCTTTGCCATGGCGCGCATGAACGTCGTCATCCACGACCTGCAGGCCGACATCCGCATCGGCGACACTATGCGCCTCCCAGCTTTCAAAGACACCGCCGGGCGCTTGCAGACCTTCGACCGGGTTACCGCCAACCCGATGTGGAATCAAAAGTTTCCCGTAGAAACCTACGAAAACGACCCGTTCGAGCGTTTTGCGCTGGGGGCGCCGCCCTCTTCCAGCGCCGATTGGGGCTGGCTGCAGCACATGCTGGCTTCGCTGAATGAGCGCGGCAAGATGGCGGTAGTGCTGGATACCGGCGCCGTCAGCCGCGGCAGCGGCAACCAGGGGTCGAACCGCGAGCGTGACATCCGCAAAGCCTTCGTCGAGCGCGACCTGATCGAGGCGGTGATCCTGCTACCGGAAAACCTGTTCTACAACACGACCGCGCCGGGCATCATCCTAGTAATCAACCGCGCCAAGCCGCGCCGCGGGGAGATTTTGCTCATCAACGCCAGCCAGCAGTTCGCCAAGGGGCGACCCAAGAACTACCTGACCAAGGAGCATATCGCCCGTATCGCCGAAATTTATCACCAATGGTCCGTAGGGGCGAATAACCATTCGCCCCTACATGCCGTCATCACCAGCGACGAAGCCGCCCGCAACGACTACAACCTTTCCCCCAGCCGCTACGTGAGCACGAACGGCAAGGAAGAAGTGCTGCCGCTGGAGGAAGCGGTGGTGCGCCTGCAGGAAGCGGAGGAGGAACGCGCCGAGGCTGACCGGGCGCTGCATGAGGTACTGCGAACGTTGGGGGTGCTATGAAGAGAAAGGGGATTTTTACCACAGAGAACACAGAGAACACGGAGGTTGACTCTGTGGCTTCTGTGCGCTCTGTGGTGAACACCGAGGACCTTCCCGACAACTTCCAGATGACCGAACTCGGCCCCCTGCCGGAAGAGTGGCGGGTGGTGAGGTTGGGGGAGGTGGC
>ERZ795046.317-NODE-317-length-60992-cov-4.858444_pt1 | contig 60992 bp, 46 predicted proteins | sample MGYA00375130_ERZ795046 | MGnify/ENA primary metagenome ERZ795046 (study PRJEB30175, sample SAMN05720202) | activated sludge metagenome | isolation source: anaerobic digester from wastewater treatment plant | place: Japan | collected 2015-05-15 ... | reverse complement strand
CAGGCTTTACAATGTATTTAACATCGTCAGGAATAATATAACTGCGTCCCTTTAATATGGCATACACCTGGCAAGCCTTTAATAAAGCCTGGCTTGATCTGGGGCTTGCACCTAGAACAATGTCGGGGTGGCTTCTTGTTTTTTCTATGATTTGGAGAATATATTTTAAAATATCGTCACTTGCATGAACACTGCTGTATGAACTTTGTGCATCAACAATGTCGGAAACGGATGCTACAGGACTAATATCATCTATTGGATTGTGTGATATAAAACGTTTTAGTATCTCAATTCCCTCATCACTTGTTGGATAACCCATTGAAATTTTAAAAAGGAACCTGTCTAATTGTGCTTCCGGCAAGGGGAAAGTTCCATGTGTTTCAACAGGATTCTGGGTGGCTATGACCATGAAGGCTTTGCCGAGTTCCCGAGTTTCCCCGTCTATTGTTGCCTGCCTTTCCTCCATACATTCCAAAAGGCTTGATTGTGTCCTTGGTGTAGCCCTGTTGATTTCATCGGCCAGAAGAATATTTGAGAAAATTGGGCCAGGGCGAAACTGGAATTCACAAATTTTTTGATTATAGTAATTAATACCCGTCAAATCAGAGGGCAACAAATCTGGAGTAAACTGAATTCTCTTAAAAGAACAGTCTAAAGATCTGGCGAGAGTCTTGGCAAATACTGTCTTACCCATACCGGGTACATCTTCTAATAGTATATGTCCGGATGTTATCAGAGCGATTAATGTGAGATCTATAATTTCATCTTTTCCAACAATAACCCTGCTAATATTCTTCTTTATCTTTAATGCAAGCTCTCTTATCTCTTCAATTTTCATATTAGCACCGCCATATGTACAGGATATGATATCACTTTTTATTTAATGTGTAATTATATTCATTATATACAATTAGGGTCACTATTGCAAAAAATTTTAACGCCTGATAAATAAACTTGGAAATGTATGAGGATAGAATTTCTTTGTCTGTCGAAATGAAGTGAAATTTAATTATTATGATGAAATCTTGGCAGAAATATGTAATAATATAAATATAGAAAAATTACTTGAATTTTATATAAACATTAAAAGCTTTTAATCCTCATAATTGAGGTTGATTAAAAGCTTTAACTAAGTTTTTTGTCTCGTAGGGGGAGTTATATGAAAAAACAGATTCTTAAGCTCTTTGTAAACATCGCGGCTGTATCAGCCATATTATTTCTTTTTAGCATTTATTTGTCGGCACATCCTATGGATGGTGAGAGATTTCATTTTAGGCAGCCTAATGGAACGAAAGTGGAAGTTAAGGTTTTTGGAGATGAATACTATCAACGCGTAGAAAGCATAGACGGCTATACACTAATACGAAATAAAAAGGGAAATATATGCTATGCAAAGCTCAACAGCAGTGGAAGGCTTGAAGCTACAAGTAAGATTTATAACGGTTCACCTTTGAGTGCGGAAGAAGCTAAGTCCATTGGTATTGAGAAAGGTTTATATGAAGACAAAAACATAGTATTGGAACAAGTAAATGAAAAGCGTAAAGAGATTCAGCTAAATGCACCATTGGAGGAAGAGATATTGGCGGCATCTCCAACGCCTTTGCCGTCAGGGGTTCCAATCATACCCACTGCGACACCGTCAAAGGTTAAAGGGTTGGTAGTATTGGTTGATTTTCCCGATGTAAAGAGTGCTGTTGCTACTGATGAGATTGAAAAATTGTTTAATAAGCCGGGGGTAGGCTCCGTCTATGACCATTTTTATGATATATCGGGACAGAAACTTGAATTCACCAACAAGTTTATTGGGTTTTATACAGCCAAGTATGAAAAGAGCCATTATGACAGCGGAACAGGATATGCAGGCTCTACTGAACTTATGAAGGAAGTTTGTGCATGGCTTAATACAAATCCGAATTTCACGACAGATGATCTTACATTGAATGCGGATAAATCCATTATGGCATTTACACTGCTTTACGCAGGAAGTCCTGAAGCAGGTTGGGCCAATGGCCTTTGGCCTCATTCGGGAGGGTTTAGCTATGTGCTAAAAAATGGAGTGAGGATTAACAACCATCAGTTTTCAAACATTGGATCAAAGCCCCAAACCTCTACCATAAACCATGAATGCGAGCACATGATTTTAAAATGGCCGGATTATTATGATTATGATGGAGATTCCAAGGTTATCGGAAAGTTTAACGACTTTGCCAATCCTTACTCAAGATGCGTTATAAGCAGATTTTATGAGATACACTGGCTAAATGGCCTTCCTGATGGCACTGTTGTATCAATACCGGCAGGTAGAAGGGATGTTTATGGGTATATAAATACAAAAAACAATAATGAGATGTTCCTGATAGAAAACATACGTAAAAAAGGTGAGTGGGCAACATTTCCGGGAGAAGGTCTGCTTATATGGCATATTGACAAGAAAGGAAACAATAACTACCAGCATATGACTGCTGAAAAGCATTACATAACATCAATAGAACAGGCAGATGGAAGGTTTGATTTAGAGAGGAATGTTAATAACGGTGATGCTGGTGATCTTTTCTATGCAGGCTATAAGGACAAGTTTAATGACGTTACAATTCCCAATTCCAAGTGGTGGAATGGAACAAGCTCCGGTTTTAATATCTCAAATATCAGTGCCATAGGAGATGTTATGACATTTGTCATAAGCAGTACACCGGACGAAGTTTCACCACGGCCAACATTTACGCCGACAGTAACACCTACATCTACACCGACAGCGACACCAACAGCAACATATACATCTACTCCAACACCGACATCTACGCCAACGGCAAAGCCAACGGTAACACCTACGCCGACGCAAAAACCAACATCTACACCAACTGCTACTCCTACTCTCACTCAAACAAAAACATTTAAATTATCTGGATATATAGCACCGGATATTACATTATCGCCTGATTTGGCATCTCTTGCAAACATGGGGTATAAGGTTGAACTGATTGGGGCAAATGTTAATCATGCAATAACAGATAGCAGCGGATATTTTAGCATAGATGATATTCCGGAAGGAAAATATTCAATTAAAATAACAAAGAGTGGTTTTTTGGAAAGGCAAATCAGCAATATAGTTATAGACGGAGATGTATTGATAAGTACGAAGGAAGCACCCATATTGTTATGGGGAGGAGATATGCCTCAAAATGGTGTTCAGGATAATGTAATAAATATGGCGGATATAATTTTAATTGCAAAGTCGTTTAACACTATTAAAGGTCATGAGGCTTTTGTACAGGAATACGATTTGAACTACGACAATTCTATAAATATTCTTGATATAATGATTATTGCAAGGCATTTCAATTGTTCCACAAGCAGTTACCCTGAAATAATGCCATTATAAATACAATTTTTAATACAAATATGAATCAAATATTATATATAGAAAGTGATTTTACTGAATTTGTTTTCAGTAGAATCACTTTTAATTTACAGAAAATTTTTACAATATGTAGCCAACATAATTCTTTATTAATATATTAATACAGGAAATATCATACTTAGTCATGAACTGCGGTTACTGTTGAATAAAATAATCATTAAAATTACTTAATTACATATATTTATGTCTTACATTACATATAAGCCGGATTTTTAATCTTTAAATGATTAATTATTTTTTAGAATCAAATTGATCTTATCAAATTTTATTTCACAATAACCGTTGTTTAAAAGGCATATGACTTTTAATTAGGAGTGTGGCATATACTTTGTATTCTTATTTGCAGAAGTCATTATGCTAGTTTTAGGGGGGAATGAGCTTTGGTAGATCTGAACCAGGATAGAACACCACTATTTGATGCTGTAAAAAAGTATATACAGGATAATGTAGTGCAGTTTCATGTGCCGGGGCATAAGCAGGGACGAGGAATAAAGGAATTTTGCGACTTCGTAGGGGAGCGTGTTCTTCAAATGGATGCAAACGGAATGGAGGAGCTTGATTTTGCAAACAACCCTACAGGAGTGATATATGATGCGGAAAGGTTAATGGCTAATGCATTTAGTGCACAATACGCATATTTCCTTGTGAACGGTACAACTGCAGGAGTTCAGGCTATGATTATGAGTGCATGTGAACCCGGTGACAAGATAATATTGCCTAGAAATGCACATAAATCAACAATTGGAGGAGTGATTCTAAGCGGTGCTATGCCTGTATACATACAGCCTGAAATAAATGAGAGATTGGGTATTGCCATGGGAATAACCGAAGAAAGTTTAAAGAAGGCCATAAAGGACAATCCCGATGCGAAAGCGGTTTTTATAATAAACCCAACCTATTATGGTGTAGCATCGGATATGAAAACAATAACAAGAATAGCTCACAGACATGGCATGACGGTAATAGTAGATGAAGCCCATGGAGCACATATGTCTTTTCATGATGATTTTCCATTGACAGCCATGGAAGTTGGTGCTGACATGAGTGCTGCCAGTATGCATAAGACCGGAGGTTCAATGACCCAAAGCTCCGTTTTGCTGTTAAGGAGTAATTTTATTGCACCTGGCAGGGTTAAGCAAATACTTAATCTCACTCACACTACCAGTTCGTCATATGTACTGATGTCTTCCTTGGATATTGCAAGAAAACAATTGGCTACATGCGGGGGCGAACTTTTGGAATCGGCACTACAATTGGCAAGGTGGGCAAGAGATGAAATAAATACTATTGACGGATTGTACGCTTTTGGAAAAGATTTGATCGGAACGCCAGGATGTTTTGATTTTGATGAGACAAAGCTCGGTATAAATGTTATGGGGTTGGGATTAACCGGATACCAGATTGAAAAGAAGCTCAGGAAAGAGTATAAGATTCAAGTTGAAATGTCCGATCTTTATAATATTTTATGTATTGTCGGTATCGGACATAGAAAGGAAGATATTGACGCTCTTTTAAATGCATTAAAAGATATAGCATCAAAGCAGGGGGTACGTGAATATAAGACAGCCACTATGCTTCCTCATAATCCTCAAATGGTAGTGTCACCTAGAGACGCCTTTTATTCAGATAAAAAGATTGTAGCTTTGGAGGATTCTGTGGGAGAAATTGCCGGAGAAATGGTAATGGCATATCCACCGGGAATACCTGTTGTTTGTATGGGAGAAAGAATATCAAAAGACATTGTTGAATATATTGAGCTTCTAAAGGAAGAAAAATGTCAACTTCAGGGAACTGCAGATCCTTATGCCGATAAAATAAGAGTTCTTGGCAAGTAAAAATCGGAAATAAGAATTTGGAAGCAAGAATTTGGAAGCAAGAAATAAGAAGCTAGATTTAAAATTGGGATAAAAAATCAATGGTTAAAAATTTAGGATTCAGAATAGTTTGATTTAATTCTGAATCCTATTTTATGTGATTTTGAATTTTGCAGTCGATATGTAATTGAATAGGGAACTATGTGTTTTTTTAGATAAGCCTTGATATGCCTAAGGCCATAAGCAGTATACCCGGGATTATGGATATAATTTTTTTATTAATCCGCTTGTATGCTGTAATTTTGTTTCCAATGAATAAGCCTGTGTATAGGAATATCAACTGGAAAAGTCCAACTGCAAAAGGAATAAGGATTGATTGGTATCCCGCAAGTGAGCTTCCTATTCCTACTCCGATGGCATCTAATGACAGGGCGAAACCAAGCAGAATAGATTCTCTCAAGTCTATGGTTCCGGACTTGTCAAAATCAACTTCAATAGGGTTTCTTATGACTTGTATCGTAATTCCCAAAGATTTGATAGCTATTTTCAAAAGTGTTCCTGTTTTAGTAAATTCTTTTTTACAAGGGGAATCATTCTTTTTCATAATGGATTGTAGTATTATCCAGATACCCATAAAGAAAAGTATACCTACTCCTATAAAGCTGGACAGATCTTTTGAAAGAATGTTGCTCAAAGTCTTGCCCAAGGCTTGGGCAATGGCTGAGTAAACTATTGAAAAAAAGCATATAAATAGCTTAGAGCCCAGAGGAATTTTTATCCGCCTCAAACCATATACTGTCCCTACTCCTAACGCATCAGTGCTTAGGGATACGGCAAGCAATAAAATAGTGAAAGTCATTATTACCAACTCCCGATGCAATAATTATCTTTGTTATAGTTCCTGTTATTTACAGAAGGCTTGAAATATTATGGTGACATACTGTTGAATTGCCTAATAATTAGCCATCTAAAGACAGTATATGATTATACATAAAAATTTGTTATCAAAATAAGATGCCATATCATTGAGCATTTTCTATAAAAACAAAAAGGACAGATTGAAATAATTCAACCGTCCTTTTGTAACTATAAATATTACTGTTAATTATTTAAATGTCAATTGATTGTCAAATTACGCAGGTATCCTTGGAATGCAGTAGCGTTTGAGTAATTCATATTTGAGATGTCTCTATATCCTCCATGATTGATGGTGAAGCTTTGTGAGCAGGCCAATGTACCGTTAATATACAGTTCGGCTACTGAACCGTTGTATTGAATTACAACAGTGTTAAATTTGCCAAGGGGTATAGTAGTGGAACTGCTTTTTATATTAGAATTGTTCCAAAGCATTGATATGGTACCGTTTGGCTCAACATTTACACCTAACCACCTATATAATGTTCCTCCAACAATTATAGGCATTCTGTAGGAAGGATATGAATTGATTTTAAAATCAAAGCTAATTGAGAATTTGTTGAAGTTTAATGATGACAGGTTTGGAGTCTTTATTAAACTTGCATTTGGACTTGAATAATCATATATTCCATTTGAATAAACACTTCCATCAGATTGATAGGGTGCATTTCTTAATGTTATATTAGGGTTTTTACCGGTCGAATCAACTGCTGTATTATTGAGCGTATATTTTGCTACTAAAGGAATGGCGGGAGAACTTAAAACAGTCAGGTTACGAAGATAACCGAGGAATGTTGTTCCGTTAGAGTAATTTGTATTCTGGAAGTTCGCATCACCGCCGTTCACAGGTTTGAAGTATTGTGAGCAGGCAAGAACTCCATTGAGGTAAAGCTTAGCTACCGAACCGTTATATTGAATTGTTGCAGTGTTGAATGTGCCAACAGGTATTTTTGTTGAACTGTATGTGTAATTGTTATTGTTCCAAAGAAGGGATATGGTACCGTTTGGCTCTACATTGGCACCTATCCAGCGATAGGAGTGGCCTCCTACGATTATCGGTTTCCTTGAAGTAGGAATAGAGGTTATTTTAAATTCAAAGCTTACTGAGAAATCGTTGAAGTTAAAGCCTTTAATGTATGGTGTTTGGATTGTGCTTCCTGTTGAATTTAAATAAGGATAAATTCCGTTTGAATATACACCATTATTTGTGACAAAGGGTGCATTTGCGAGGGTTATGTTTGAATTCCTGCCGGTTGAATCGGCTGCGGTATTATTTAGAGTGTATTGTGCAACGGTATAAAGTGAAGGAGTGCTATATATTTCCAAATTACGCAGGTATCCTTGGAATGCAGTACCGTTTGAGTAATTTATATTAAGGAAGTTGGCATCTCTTCCGTTTATTAATGTAAAGGCTTGTGAACATGCCAAAACACCGTTGATATAAAGCTCCGCAAGAGCTCCGTTATATGAAATAGTAATGTTGTTGAATGAACCAACAGAGACATATTTTGAGCTATAGGTTATATTGTAATTGTTCCAGAGTAATGATACAGTACCATTTGGCTCAATATTTGCACCTATCCAGCGATAGGAACTTCCTCCTATAATGATGGGACTTCTTCTTGACGGTAATGAAGTTATCTTAAAATTAACACTTACGCGAAAATTGTTAAAGTCAAATGATGACAGCATAGGCGTTTCAATAGTGCTGCCTGTCGATGCATCAGGGTAAGGGTATATACCGTTTGAATAGACGCTTCCATCAGATTGATAGGGTGCATTTTTTAATGTGATATTAGACTGGATTCCGGTTGAGTCAACTGCTGTGCGGTTAAGAGTATAATTTGCTATTGGAACAAGCACAGCATTCCCGGCATCAGCACCGGAAATTTCATAAATTTGAGCAAGCATCAATGATAATACTACCAGTAATGAAATAAAACTCTTTGTAATTTTTTTCATAATAACCATCCTTTCGATAAATTAATTATTGTATTTTTTGAGTAGGGCTTGAACTTTCAGATACATAATATATCTAAAATTCTTATTTTGGATAAATGAGCAATGAAATGTAATTTATCGAGGATGAAATGTTGTTAACTAATTATGGATGGTTTTTTATTTTTTCTATGGTTTGCATTATTACCGGTTTAATATTACTTTTTTTCCAAAATACAGACTACCATTTTTACAAAGCATTCCTTAAGCAAAGGCAGTTTTGCCGGAAGCTTTAAAATATTTCTTAAAGGTACTTCTCTGTAATAAAGTACATTAAAATCGGTTTGGGACAGAATTCTATTAAATCTTTTAATTGTCATCTTATTTATATATGAAAAATATTCTTTACCGCTGCTATCCTTTGAAATTCGAAAGTCAATGCGTTCTTTGCCGTCAGGCAGGTCTTTTACCAAATCCTTATACACTTCTATAAGTGTTGATGTGCTAAAAAAGAGGTGCACCCATGGGAAGCCTATAGCATCACTTAAATGAGCACCGAAGGGGTGATGATAAGGTGGAAAATTAAGGTATATCCTTCCGCCTTTTTTTAGTACACGATGGCATTCGTTTAGTACCTTTAAAGGTTCTGAAACATGTTCCATTGCATCATTAATTATTATTACATCGAATGTGTTGTCTTCGAAGTCCATGTTTGAAGCATCGCCAAGTATAAAACAGAAACGGTCTTCAAGGCCTTTTTCCTTAGCAAGGGAATATGCTTCTTTTTCGTATCTGGGAACAACATCTATTCCATACACTTTTTTTGCTCCCAGTGATGCGTAATACAGTGTTTTTCCCGCGGCACCGCAGCCTATATCCAAAACAACCTTGTCCTTAAACATTTCTTCTGTGGTTACTTTTTCCAAATAGAACTTGATTGTTTCAATTCCCTTTTCATATTGCCACTGTGAATATGTTTTGACACCCTGATTTTGAAGGTTAAAAGGATGTACAGGTAAGGGAAAAAGCTTGTTCATTTTTTTGCATAAGGCACTACCGAGACTCATTCTGTTATCTCCTTATATATTTAAGTATCTTTAATTATAAACCATTAATATAATAAACCATTACTGTTTTTTTTACAACTTGCTCTATAAAAATTTGTTCTGTAAAAAATGTTAATTGTTTTGCCTGAAAATAAATAAAAGCCGACAAACAGCCGGCTTTTATCAAAAAGTTTTTACAAATTATAGAATCACTAAAGAATTGATTTCATATTCTTATAATTCAGCTTTTTTTGCATTACGGATAACTTCATCAGGAACTTTAACTTCAAAGTCTCCATTAAAGTCAGTGTAAGTCATATCCAATTTTATATCAGCGGTTACTTTTTCCGTTTTTCCTTCAACTGTCTGATTTATGGTCATTTTCATATCCATTTTTCTTTCTTTGGAAGATATGTATCTTTGTCCAGTGTTATTTCCATGTAAGGTGTATCATACTCGATACCTGATCCTGTAAGGGTTTGATTTAACTGGTTTGTAAGGGAATCCATATAAACATTACCTTTTAAAACTATATCATTCTTTGAAGAAGTATCAACGGTCAGGCCTGCATACATTTTTTCCGATAATTCTAAGCTAGCTTGCTGTGTTATTTGATTTTTATATAGCTCAGAATCTATTTCTATATAATTCCATCCTCCGGATAACAGATCCTGAGTGTATACTTTATTGCCTGCTGTATACTGCTCTGTAGGGATTGACATACCGAGCATATTCATTACAATTTTTGTATAAGAAATAGAGTTTTTTATGTCTATTTCCATATCGCAGCTTATCTTAACATTGCTTTTTTGACCGGCTGCAGTCATGTCCATATCCATAGAATAAGTACATTTCATATTGTTTGCACTGTTTGATGCTGCATTGGATTTTTCCAGAATGCTTTTCACTTTATTAAATTCTGATTCTTCTCTAATTAAAACAGAATTAGATGCCTGATCCCATACCACTTTTTTTCCGAAAGCCTGTGAAACAAACCTTGCCGGGATGTATGTGCTTCCATTGTGAAGTATCGGTTCAACATCCAATGTTTGTTCAACTGAGTTAATAGTTGCTTTTTTGCTTCCTATCTTAAGAGAAACATTGATTCCGTCTTTCTTTAACACTATGCTGCGGTCTTTACCGTTCCAAATGATATGATTATCATCGTTTGGTACTCCCAAATTAACTGACACTTCTCTAAAGGGAAGCATTGTTCTCCCGTTATAATTGATTGGAGTCTTAGTGTATTTATTTGATTTACCATCAATTATAATTTTTGTCTTTGGGGATTCTTTGATGTTGTTGGCAGCAAATGATGTCGATGCAAATAGTGATACAAGAATAATGCTGCAGATAGATAACAAAATTTTCTTTTTTATAAATAATCCTCCTTTTTTTGCTATATATAATTATCATTTATTTTTACAACAATGTCAATCTTTGATTCTGGAGATTTCTAAAATTTTCTTCCTCATTATTTTGGTCTAATAATTGTTTTTATGCATAGAAATAGGACTGATAAACACAATTTTAAGGGAGAGTGTTATGTATTGAGGGAAACGACACGGATAAAACAAAGTACAGAGAGTTTGCCGTCAAGGAATTTATCAAAGGAAGAACCATATTCTGAGGAAACATATAAAGGTATAAGCAGCAAGCAAGCAGAGAAGCTTCTTTTAATACATGGCCCTAATTCACTGTCGGAAAAGAAGAAAGTTTCAGCCTTTAAAATGTTTTTTGAGCAATTTACCGATTTTATGGTACTGATACTTATAGCAGCAACCATTATTTCCGCTTTTATGGGAGAAGTGACGGAGGCTGTGACGATTATTGCTATTGTCATGCTCAATTCGGTTTTAGGTTTTTTGCAGGAATTCAGAACAGAGAAAACAATGAGTGCGTTAAAAGAGCTTACTGCACCGACAGCAAAGGTAATTAGAGATGGAGTAATGGACAATATACCTGCGGATATGATTGTACCGGGTGATTTGTTGGTTTTGGAGGAAGGAGACAGAATTCCGGCAGATTGTCGTCTTGTCCAGGTTAAAAATATGCAGGTTGACGAGTCGCTGTTGACGGGTGAGTCGGTTCCGGTAGACAAATCTATTGATGGCAAATCAGAGTCATCAGATAAAAACAGCAATGTTTATATGGGCACAATTATAACAAGAGGCAGGGGCAAGGCAATTGTAGAGTCTACGGGCATGAATACCGAAATGGGCAAGATAGCTGATATGATTCAGAGTATTGAATCTGATGAAACGCCGCTCCAAAAGAAACTTGCCGGTCTTGGAAAGTTTATAGTATATGGTTGCATAATTATATGTGCTATTGTCTCTATCACAGGGATATTAAGGGGAGAGGAATTGTTTACAATGCTGCTGTCGGGTATAAGTCTTGCTGTTGCTGCTGTACCTGAAGGACTGCCGGCTATAGTAACAATTGCTTTAGCACTGGGTGTTCAAAAAATGCTCAAAAGGAATGCCTTAATTAGAAAGCTGCCTGCAGTTGAAACTTTAGGTTGTGCAAGCGTCATATGCTCCGATAAAACAGGCACTCTCACCCAAAACAAAATGACTGTTAGAAAAATATACACATGGTCCGACAGAAATGCAAGAAAGGAAGCTGTTGAATTCAACGGTTCAAACATAGACGATGCATCAAGGTTTGTACTGGAAATTGGGGGAGTGTGTAACAACGCGGTTATTATAAATACTCCCAAAGAAAAGGAAAGAGGTTTTAAGAAAGTTAAAAAACTTTTTTCAAAAAGTCAGGTCAGGTTTGGAGGGGATCCCACTGAAATTGCTTTGTTGGAAGCAGCAATTAATGCCGGTATAAGCGAAAATACGTTAAACATGTCATATAAAAGAATTGATGAGCTGCCCTTTGATTCCGACAGAAAGTGCATGTCTGTCATATGCGAGCTTAAAAATGGAGAACGGTATGTTTTTACAAAAGGGGCACCCGATATGATACTTGATAAATGTACAAATATAAAAGGAACAAATGAAATTAAAAAAATGAGTTCTGCGTATAAGAATGAAGTATTGCATGCAAACGACAAAATGGCGGAAGACGCAATGAGGGTCTTGGGGGTTGCATTTAAAAAGCTAAATTCAGTCAGATACAACAAAAATGATGAAGTGCTTACGATGTTTTTGGGAATGCTTATGGGTTTACCTATTCCGCTCCTGCCCATTCAGATATTGTGGGTTAATTTGGTAACGGATGGACTACCGGCCATAGCGTTGGGATTGGATCCGCCAGAAAGGGACATTATGAAAAGAAGGCCAAGGGGTGCCAATGAGAATATTTTTTCTAACGGGCTTCTCAAGCTTATACTTTTCAGGGGAACACTTATAGGTGTGAGCACATTGGCAGTCTTTATAAGTATATTGTACTTTACCGGAAATGTAGAGACAGCAAGAACAGCAAGCTTTGTAACATTGGTTATAACACAGCTTATACACGTATTTGAGTGTAAATCCGAAAGCAAGAATATTTTTGAGATACCGATATTCAATAATATTCCACTGGTTTTGGCGGTTATATGTTCTGTAATTATGATACTTGGTGTGGTTTATATGCCCGTTTTCCAGGGCGTATTCAAGACAGTACCCCTCTTATTTAATGACTGGGCACTGATTTTAGGATTTTCATCATTAGGCCCTGTTTTATCAAGTTTCTTGAGGTTTAATAAAGGATATAATAAAGGATATAGAGTTAAATAATTCCATTCCGGCTAGAGGAGCTTCTGATATATGAAATGTTCAGGATTCAGAATTTGTGTCTTAAATTCCGAATCCTGAACTCTTGAATTCAAACATACAAACAAATTATCTTGAAAAAAGTATTAGAAAACTATATAATGGACAAGTATGAGTAAAAAGGTAAATATTTTGGAATAATAAAAATTGCAATATGATTTTTGAAATTTAATATGGTAACAATTTGTTCACAATTTATTAAAATTCTTTTGAGATAATTGTGATATTACGTCTTTGCTTTCTGTAGGAAAACTTAATATTAATATATACAGGGGGGAATACAATAAGATGATTGAAATTCAAAACATGTCTAAACGGTACGGCAATGTTAACGCCGTTAGAGACCTGACTTTTACCCTAGAAAAGGGAGAAATCTTGGGTTTTCTTGGACCAAATGGTGCCGGTAAGAGTACCACCATGAATATTATAACCGGATTTATGCCACCGACTAGTGGATCGGTTAAGGTGTGCGGCTATGATGTTATGGAAGATCCTATTGAAGTTAAAAAAAGGATTGGGTATTTACCCGAGCAACCGCCACTCTATTTGGATATGACAGTAAAGGATTATCTGAACTATGTATGCGATTTGAAACATGTCAAGAAAAGCCTTAGGAAAAATCAGTTGGATGATGTAATGGACTTGGTTAAGATTGGTGATGTAAGAGGAAGGCTTATCAAAAATCTGTCTAAAGGTTATAAACAAAGGGTTGGTTTGGCACAAGCCCTGGTTGGTTCACCGGAAGTTTTGATATTGGACGAGCCTACAGTTGGTCTCGATCCAAAGCAGATAATCGAAATACGAAATCTTATTAAAGCTCTTGGAAGGGATCATTCAATAATATTAAGTTCACATATCTTGCCGGAAGTAAGTGCTGTATGCGAAAGAGTTGTAATAATTAACAAAGGAAAAATAAATGCTATAGATACTCCGGAAAACCTGTCAAAGGCCATGGATTCAAATGCGAGATATTCTATATCAGTTGCAGGGCCTAAGAATTCTGTAATGGATATATTAAAAGCTCTGCATGGAGTAATAAATGTAGAGTCTTCATCCACGAATGACAGCGACATAAGCAGTTTTGTCATTGAGTCTGTAAAAGAAGCCGATATAAGAAAGCCTATGTTCTTTGAGCTTGCTAAAGCAGGATATCCAATTATGGAGCTCAAGTCTATGGATTTGTCACTCGAGGATGTATTCCTACAGATTACCAGAAATGATGTGGTATTGACAAATGAAGCTGCTAATTTGAATAAAGAGGCTTCAGAAGAAAACAATGAAAATCCGGCTGAAAAGAAGGAGGTTGAATAGGATGGGGTATCTTTCAAGTGTATTTAGCGTGTTTAAAAAAGAGACAAAGTCTTATTTTAATTCCCCTATGGCATATATAATATTAGGACTTTTTATGTTTATGTCTTCACTATTGTTCTATTTCTTTAATCTGTCTAACAGTCTCGGAACACTGGTATGGATGTTTCAGCAGCCTATTTTTGCTTTAATACTTATAATGTTTTGTTCAATATTGACAATGAGAATATATGCCGAAGAAAGAAGAAACGGTACAGAGGTGTTGCTTTTCACTACGCCAAGTAAAATCTCCAGTATCGTTTTAGGAAAGTTTTTGGCAGCATACTTTGTATTCTTGGTTATGGTAGCACTTACTCTGACATATCCGCTTGTAATCGTAATATTTAAAGGTGCTGTTACGAAGCAAATGATTGCCGGATATGTAGGCCTTATGCTTTTCGGTTCATGCCTTATTGCAATCGGTATGCTGTGTTCTGCATTGACTGAAAGCCAGATCATAGCTGCTATCATAAGCTTTATTACAATGTTGTTCCTGTTTATTGTAGGATCTTTTGCATCTATTTTTGGAGGTGTTGTAACAGAAGTCCTTAGGTGGGTTTCCCTCTTTTACAGATATGTCGATCAGTCGACAGGTATATTAAGGTTAAATACAATGGTTTATTTTGTGAGTGTAACGGTAACATTGCTTGTTATAACTTATCTCGTAATAGAAAAAAGACGTTGGAGTCAGGGGTGATAAAAATGGCAAAGAAAAACTTAAAGAGTTTCAAATACGGTGCTGCGTCGCTAATGACAGCTGCAATCGTTATTGTAATAGCAGTTATTATAAATCTCATTGTTATCAAACTTGACATTCAATGGGATTTAACAACCAATAAGATATTCAGTTTGAATAAAACATCAATAGATTTTGTCAAGAAGTTGGAGAAGGAAGTAACGATATACGGATTGTACGATAATACAACAACTGAGGTCGGAGAACAGAATTCAATAGTAAATGAGCTTCTTAAGCAATATCAGAATGCATCATCAAAAATTGTTGTAAAATTTGTTGATCCGGATAAGGATCCGGCAATTATAAGCAGGCTTGATCCGGAAAAGACAAAGCAGATTAGCAAGGGTGATTTATTGGTATCATGCGGCAAAAAACTTGATGTAATACCTGCAGGAAGTATTACTTATACTCAGGCAACTCAATACGGACAGGATACCAGCCTTTTGGTTGAGAATTATATAACAACAGCCATAAAGAGAGTTTCAAACGAATTGACTCCAACGATATATTATACTTCGGGTCATAATGAGGATGTTTTTGAAAATGAATTCGCACAGATTAAAGTAGCTGTTGAGGCCGGAGGTTATTATACCAAATCTATAAACCTTCAGACAGAGCCAAAGGTGCCTGAAGATTGTGAAGCAATTTTTATATTGGCTCCTAAGACAGATTTAACCGCAGATGAAGCTAAGAAGATAGATGATTACCTTGACAGGGGCGGTAAAATATTCTTTGCATTTGATCCGGTTATTCCGAATCAGAATATGCCTGTGTTTGACAAAGTATTGTCTGAATATAGTTTAAGCCTTAACTATGATAAGGTTAAAGAGAATGATGACAGCAGATATATATCGGGAGATCCCAATAACCTTCTTGTATATCTTGAATCAAATGCTATTTTCGGTCAGATCCCTTCAGGGCAATTTGCATTAAATATGCCTAATTCAAGAAGTATTAATATCTTAAAAACAAGAAAAGAATCACTTGAAGTAATATCTTTGGCAAGAACATCGGAAAAAGCTGTAGGAATGCAGATTGACCAATCAAAAGGAAAGGATATTAATGGTCCTTTGGATTTGGTGGTTGCAGCCGAGTACAGAGGAGGTAACTATGATAGCAGAATACTGGTATGGGGTAATGCTTCAATGTTTAAAGATAAATATTTAACTCAAAACACATACCAGATACTTGCAGTTTGCATGAGTTGGCTTATACAGAACAAGGACGATATGGGCATACCGCCAAAAAGCTTGAATTATGAAACAATTAATATTTCCTACACTAACGCAAATATCACAGGTATCATTTTAATAGGTGCAGTTCCGCTTCTGATATTCGGATTGGGTACCTTTGTGTGGCTTAGGAGGAGACATCTATGAAGACGTTCAAGAATGTTATTATTCTTGCAGTGGTAATGGTTCTTGCAATTGGTGCTTTGGTTGCTGTTAATTTTTACAAAAAAGACGATGATGATAGCGAAGAGTACACTCCAGCAGAACAAATACCGTTAATGGAAGCCAAAAAAGACGATATTACGGAATATACTATTGAACATGACGGAAATAAGTTTACCGTTAAGCATGAAGGAACGGAATGGGTGCTGACTTATCCGGAAGGGGTAAATTACAGCAAACTGGAAACTGAGAACATGGCTAATAATGCCGCCGGAATAAATGCATCAAGGATTATTGAGGAAAATGCTACCGATTTATCCATTTATGGCCTTGACAAGCCGACTATAGTGTCATTTAAGACAAAGGACGGTAAGGAACAGGTTCTTGAAATAGGTAGCAATACTCCAACAGATGATGGGGCTTATGTAAAGACAAAAGGTTCGAATACCGTTTACCTCGTAGATTTGTATAGTGTTAATGTTTTTAGGGTTAAAAAGTATCACTTCTGGAACATGAACTTGTTTGATATCAATCAAGAGGATATCAATTCATTAACCCTTGAGCGTCAGGGAAAAGTAGCTTTTAAGGTTAAGCTTAACGAAGATAAGCAATGGTATTTGACAGAACCTTTGGAGGGTGTGGCTAATTCAGGTAAATTCCAGCCATATTTGGATGGGCTTTCAAGTTTATACGCAATCTCAATAGAAGAGGATAAACCGACTGATTTGGCGGAATTCGGTCTCGACAAGCCTTCATATACAATGATTCTTGATACCAAAAAAGGAATTAAAAAGCTTTATTTGGGTACCGAGTTTGTCAAAGGTCAGGAGATATATGCAAAGCTTGATGGAGTTGACACAATTTATGTTCTTTACGTTCCAAGCCTGGATTATATTGATATGCCGTTAAAGGATTTGTTGGAAGGATTGGTATATACACCTGATATTTATGATGTATCCGAATTCTCCCTTGAAATGGACGGTAAGACTACTGATGTCAAGCTTGATTTGGATCCTGAAAAGAATACCGATAAGGATAAATTTACAGTAAACGGTAAAGAGGCAAATAAAAAGGATACTAATGGCGAAGTATTTGTAAGAGCATTCTATAAAGCATTGATCGGAGTCGGTTTTGTTGACCTCGATACTGAGAATAAAACAGTACCGGCAGTAAAACCTGAGGCTATCATAACCTATAAATTAAAGAAAGATCCAGGTCAGGTTAAGGTTGAGTATATACCTAAAGATGACACAACGTATTATGCTGTAATTAACGGAAAGTTCACAGGTAAGATAGTATCGAAAATGGATTTCGATATGCCTGGCGGTATTAGGGATTCTCTTAGAAAGCTGCTTGAGTCCATCGAAAGCAAGTAAGCAATTGAAAGTAAGTTGATATTCAAAAGAGCCAAACACTTTAGTGTTTTGGCTCTTTATAGTTTAGGTCCTCAATTTGTGTGTATTTTATAGCATAAGAGAATTCTTGATCCTGAATTCTATAATCCCATAGTTCTGAATTCAACAGTCCCACATACAATTATATTGAAATATTTGTTATGTCTGGGGTTGTTTTAATTGAGTGAAGAAACAAAAAACATTTATAAAGTTGCCAGTATTTATGTAACAACAATCATTGGAGCAGGGTTTGCCTCCGGTCAGGAAATAGCGAGATTTTTTTCGGACTATTTTAAAGGAGGATTCTATGGTATAGTTGTTGCGGGTATATTATTTGCCGTAATAGGCTGGTTGGTTCTTGACAGGGTATATACAGGAAGAATAAAGAATTATGAAGAATACTTGTATCCAACTGTTGGCTGGTTTTTTGGTAAGGTTATGGATGCAGTGGTGACCCTTTTTATGTTTTCGGTATTAAGTATTATGGTAGCCGGACTTGGCAGTATCTTATCCGATAAGCTCAATATGCATTTGGCAGTTGGAACGTCTATAATGGCCTTTGTATGTATGCTCTTAATGCTTACCGATATTAGGGGTGTGGTTGCATTAAGCAGTTTGATAACTCCTATCCTTATTCTTGGAATAGTATTTACAGGTTTTTATGTTATAATATTTAAAGATACATCGGTGTTTAATATGGCAGGCACATTAAAAGGTATTACAAATAACTGGTTTTTATCTTCACTTATTTATGTCAGCTATAACAGTATATCGTCAGTTGTTGTAATGTCTAATATGCTTCCTTATCTGAAAACAAGAAAGGTAGGGGTTTTAGGAGGGATTATCGGAGGGTTGTCGTTGTGTGCAGTTGCACTGCTGTTAAATACAGTTATCAACGTTTTTTATCAGGAAGTTTCGGGTAAAGAATTTCCTATGTTAAGTGTTATGGAGAAATACGGCACACTCTTTACCAGCATTTATACATTCGTATTGTGGCTGGCGATGTTTTCAACAGCGGTTACGTCAGGTTTTTGTTTGGTTGACAGGATTAGAAGCAGGATAAAAATAAACAGAAAGCTAATTACAGTTTTGACATGTTTATTTATAATACCCGTTTCATGCTACGGCTTTGCAAACCTCATTGCATCTTTGTATACATTATTTGGATATATTGGTTTGTTTATGGTGTTTACAATACTATTCCAGGAATTAAAGGGAGATAAAAAGTTTAACTAGAGACTGATTGTATTCAATAAAATGTTGATTTTTTATTTAATCATAGCAAAGATATGGTAAAATAATAAAGTTATTATAACAAAAGAAAATAGGAGAAACAGGTTATGAAATATTCCGAAAAAGAAAAAGTGAGTAAGGATGAACGTGACGAGGAAGGTAACGGTGGTTTCAGGCTCAGGAATTTAATTGTTTTTGTGATACTGTTTTTGGCGGTTATTGCTACATCATTATTTATGTATTTGAAAAGCAAAAATGTGGACTTGGAGAATATAAGCCTCAAGGATATCGTTAACGAGCTAATGGATATATCGGGAAATAATGGTGGAAATAAAGTTGTAAAAGAGATTGAATTCGGCACAAATGAAAAACATGTTTTTGCTGTCAGTAAAGGTCTTATAATTAAATGTGTCAAGAACAGAGTCATAGCAATGAATGAAGAAGGGGAAGAACAATGGGTTGTTCCCATATTTGCTGCAAACCCTGTTGTAAAGACTGCAGGTTCATATATAATGGTAGCAAATTTGGAGGGAAAAGAAGTTTACCTTTTATCCGGCAAAACAGTCAAGTGGGATAGGAAAATGGACGGCAATATTATAAATGCCGATGTGAATGAGTCTGGCTATGTATCTGTAGTAAGACAGGAAAAAGGCTACAGAGGTGCAGTTACCGTAATGAATAAAAATGGAGCTCAGGCAATAAATACAAAAATAGCAAAAAAGTTCATATTTATGTCCAAAGTTTCACCATCAGGCAAGCAATTTGCTATTAATGGCTTTGATGCTTCCGGTGTTAAACCGGATGCTGTTGTTGAATTGCATGATTTCAGCAAAAATAATGGGGTAAATTTGGATACGGGAGATGTTTCACTCTTTCCTTTTGTTGAGTATCTGAATAACGGCGATTTGGCGGCAGCAGGGGACTCAAGTGTGTATTTATATGATGGTGAAGGGAAAGTAAAGTGGACGAAAAAGTTTGACAATAAAAAAATAATGTGCACCGATTTATTATCGGGGGATTTAATTGTTGTTGCATTAAGTGACATGGACAGTTCGGGAAAAATTACGGGAAATAGAACAGAGATAGCTGTTTTAAATGATGTTGGTGAGAAAACCGTAATTTACTCAATGGACGTAAGAGTTAAAAATATGAAAATATTCAGCAATATAATTGCAATTAATACAGGAACTGCGGTTTACTATATAAACAGCAAGGGAGAGCTTCTAGGTAAGTTTGATTCAAAGACCAATATAGCTGAGGTTCATTTTTTAAACAGACAAAAAACTGTTCTGGTATGTAAGAGCAGTTTGATTATAAATAATATATAAAATCAAAATGAATATTTTTTACAGGAGGGAAAAATGAATTGGTGTGATTTGGTAGTATTAGGAATTGTTCTATGTTTTGCAATTATTGGGGTTTACAAGGGATTTGTTATGAGTGTATTTAAATTGCTGTCTTTTGTTATTTCCCTTGTTCTGTCGTTTTTGCTTTATCCGTATGTTTCCAAATTTTTAATGGGAACGGCATTGCATGGTAAAATAAAGGATAAGATACTTGACAGTTTAGTCCAACAGCAATCAAGTAATTTTGCGGGAGCTAAAGATGCCGTAGCGGATAGGGTGGTAGAAAATCTTAATGTTCCGGGGTTTTTGAAGGATGTATTGAAAAGCAAATTTCCCGACCCGACAAAGCTTTTAGACATGGAGCAAATTAATAATGTTATAAGTGAAGAAATGACAAAGATTGTTATTTACATTATCAGTATAATCGTTTTATATATTTTGGTTAGATTTTTATTGATATTTGCAAAATTTATAATTGGCGAAATATCCAAATTGCCTGTTTTCAAGCAGGTAGACAAAATAGGTGGATTTGCATTCGGCGGTATTGAAGGTTTCCTCACGGTATATATTATATTTACCGTATTAATGATATTCAGTTCCGCACCCAGCTTCAGCGGATTGTTTAATGCATTGGAAAGTTCTACTTTTGCAAAATATATATTTGAGCATAATTTTATATTTGATCTGATATCTGGTTAGATTAAAATATATTTAATAAAAATGGGACAAGTATAATTTATAGTATATTAAATTTAGTATATTAAATTATGTTATTAATTTTACATTTAGCGGAGCGAAATAACCGACACTTTAACGGAATTTTGCGATAGTATAGATGTAAAAGAGTAATGGTATTTAATATAGAGAGAAAGTGAGGATTATGAATATGAGAAGTGATGTTGTAAAAAAAGGGATTGAAAAGGCACCGCACAGATCGTTGTTTAAAGCAATGGGTTATACCGATGAGGAAATAAGACGTCCGTTAATAGGTGTCGTAAACTCAAAAAATGAGATAGTTCCGGGTCATATACATTTGGACAAGATTGCCGAGGCTGTTAAAGCGGGTATCAGAATGGCAGGCGGGACACCTGTTGAGTTTGGTGCCATTGGGGTATGTGACGGTATTGCCATGGGACATATGGGAATGAAGTATTCTCTGGCTACAAGAGAGTTGATTGCCGATTCCTGTGAAGCAATGGGACTTGCACACAGCTTTGACGGTATGGTGTTCATACCCAATTGTGATAAGATTGTTCCGGGCATGCTGATGGCAGCTGCCAGAATAAATGTTCCGACTATAGTTATTAGCGGAGGGCCGATGCTTTCGTTGAATAAAAACGGAAAACAGCTGGATTTAAATAGTGTTTTTGAGGCGGTTGGCTCTTACAAGGTGGGAAAGATTAGTGAGGAAGAATTGTGTGATATTGAGAACAATGCATGTCCCGGATGCGGATCATGTTCAGGTATGTTTACTGCAAACTCAATGAACTGTCTTACCGAGGTTCTTGGAATGGGCCTTACAGGCAACGGTACAATACCTGCGGTATATGCAGAAAGAATAAGGCTTGCTAAAACAGCAGGTATGAAAATAATGGAGCTTGTGGAGAAAGATATTAAACCATCAGATATATTGACGTTAAAGGCATTTGAAAATGCGTTGGCTGTAGACATGGCTCTTGGTTGTTCCACAAACTCTGTGCTTCATTTACCTGCAATAGCAAATGAAGCCGGTGTGGAAATTAATCTTGATATAATAAATGAGATCAGCAATAAGGTTCCGAACCTGTGCAAGCTTGCACCGGCAGGACCGTACCATATTCAGGACCTTTATGCTGCCGGAGGGGTACAGGCAGTTATGAAGGAATTGACAAAGAAAAATCTTTTACATCTTGACTTGATAACGGTTACAGGTAAAACTGTAGGTGAAAATATAGAAAATGCGAGGATTCTTGATAACGAGGTAATTAGGAGCATTGACAATCCCCATAGTGCTACCGGCGGTATAGCAATATTGAGAGGAAATATCGTTCCGGATGGTGCGGTTGTAAAACGTGCAGCGGTTGCAAAGGAAATGCTGGTGCATAAAGGACCGGCAAGGGTATTTGACTCTGAAGATGATGCTATTGAAGCAATATATAACGGAAAGATAGTTAAAGGTGATGTAGTAATTATAAGGTATGAGGGACCAAAGGGCGGTCCGGGTATGAGAGAAATGCTCGGGCCTACATCGGCAATTGCAGGTATGGGTCTTGATAAGGATGTAGCACTCATTACCGATGGACGTTTCTCCGGAGCTACCAGAGGTGCTTCAATAGGACATGCATCACCTGAAGCCATGGAAGGCGGGCCGATTGCGGTTGTCAGGGAAGGAGATATCATAAGCATTGATATAATAAACGGCAAGTTGGATGTTGAGCTCAGCGATGAGGAGATTGCAAAAAGGCTCAAAGAATGGTCTGCTCCGGCTCCTAAGATAACAAAAGGATATCTGGGAAGATATTCTAAGATGGTGAGCTCGGCAAGTAAAGGAGCTGTTTTGAATAAAAACGTGTAGTACAGAAGGCAGAGAATAGAGATCAGAGGTCAGAAATCAGAGAACAGAGATCAGAAGTTAGAAAACAGAGATCAGAGATAAGGATTCAGGAATTGGGGGTTTTGAATTTAGGATTTTGAATTCAGGGTTGAAAATTTTACAGAGAATTCTGAGTTCGTATCTAGGGTCTAACATATTTAGAGAATTACGGATAGAATGGGAGGATATTAAAATGAAATTGACCGGTGCACAAATTTTGATTGAATGTCTCAAAGAGCAAAATGTTGACACAATATTCGGTTTTCCGGGCGGTGCGGTTTTAAATATATATGATGCTTTGTACAAAGCAAAAGATGATATAAAGCATATATTGACATCTCATGAGCAGGGAGCTTCTCATGCCGCTGACGGCTATGCCAGGGCTACAGGCAAGGTGGGCGTATGTTTGGCAACATCGGGGCCCGGTGCAACAAACCTTGTAACAGGAATAGCTACAGCATATATGGATTCAGTTCCTATGGTTGCAATAACAGGACAGGTAGCTACCAACCTTTTAGGAAAGGACTCTTTCCAGGAGGTTGATATTACAGGAATAACTATGCCCATAACTAAGCATAATTATATTGTAAAGGATGTAGACAAGCTTGCAGATATAGTCAGAGAAGCATTTTATATAGCTAAGGAAGGCAGGCCGGGGCCTGTACTCATAGATATATGCAAAGATGTTACGGCGGCGACAGCAGAGTATGAAAGGAAGGCACCAAAGGCCATAGCTGACAGGCCTATAGGAGTAACACAGGACGAAATAGACAGGGCAGCGGAGGCGATAAATGCATCGAAGTGTCCGTTTATACTGGCTGGAGGCGGGGTTACAATAGCAAATGCAAACGAGGAGCTTCTAAAGCTATCCGAGAAGTGTAAAATACCGGTAGCCAATACTTTAATGGGGCTTGGATCATTTCCCGGAACCAATGACCTCTTCACAGGTCTTATAGGAATGCATGGAACCAGAACGTCAAACTTAGCGGTATCCGAATCAGATTTGTTTATCGCTATAGGTGCAAGGTTTAGCGACAGGGTAATAAGCAATGTTAAGAAATTTGCTCCTGATGCAAAGATAATGCATATTGATATTGATCCTGCAGAAATAGGAAAAAATATTGAGGTTCATTATCCATTAAATGGAAATATCAAAAAAATACTGAAACAGCTCATATCCAAGGTTGATAAGAGAAAAAGCTCGGAATGGGCGGATAAAATTATTTCATGGAAAAAGGAATTTCCATTGAAATATCAAAACGATGGTGTGCTAAGGCCTCATTATATACTTGAAAGAATATATGAGCTTACCAAAGGGGATGCAATAATAACAACAGAAGTTGGTCAGAACCAGATATGGGCGGCTCAGATATACAAGTACACCAACCAAAGGCAGTTTATTTCATCAGGCGGATTGGGCACAATGGGATTTGGTCTTGGTGCATGTATAGGAGCCCAAATCGGCAGACCCGATAAAAAGGTTATCAATGTGGCAGGTGACGGAAGCTTCAGAATGAATCTCACAGAGCTGGCCACTGCAGTTGAATATAAGGTTCCTATAATCGTCGCACTATTAAATAATCATGTTTTAGGTATGGTAAGGCAGTGGCAGGAACTGTTCTATGACAGCAGATTCTCATCAACAACCATAGACAGGGGTACAAACTTTGTTGCATTGGCAGAGGCATTCGGTGCTATAGGTATTAATGTAACAAAGCCCGAAGAAGTTGATGATGCAATAAATAGGGCTCTAGCGTCAAAAGACAGGCCGGTGGTCATAAACTTTGAAATTGACAGGGATGACAAGGTGTTTCCTATAGTTCCTCCGGGAGCACCGATAAGTGAGCTTATTGAAGAGTAAACAGATCATTGATCTGTCAAATAAGGCATTTTGAATCCATAAGTCAAGGCTAATACATCAATAAAATATATAAGATACCAATAAAATATAAAATAAAAAGATGAAATATCAAATTTAGCCTTGACTTATAATGAAATATGTGTTAAATTGGTGATTGCACTGCAAATAGGTTTTTTTTTTATGCATTAAATTTATTACATAGATACGTTACCAGAGGCTGGAGGTGTTAAGGATGAGAGTAAAGATAACATTGGCATGTACGGAGTGCAAGCAGAGAAATTACAATTCAATGAAGAACAAAAAGAATGACCCAGATAGACTTGAGATGAAAAAGTACTGCAGGTTCTGTAGAAAACATACAGACCATAAAGAAACAAAATAATTTTTATTAGGAGATATACTTATGGCTGAAGAGGTAATTAAAAAAGAATCAAAAGTGTCAAATTTACGAAAAAGCCTTACCAGATTCTTCAAAGACGTAAAGAGTGAACTTAAAAAGGTAATTTGGCCGAACAGACAACAGCTCACTAATAATACAATTACAGTATTGTTGGCCTGTCTGGTAGTAGGTATCATAATATGGATTGCAGATTTTGGTTTGCTTAAATTGGCAAGTATAGTCTTTAAAGCAAGATAATATTGAGGAGGGTATGAAGCTCTTTAGCTTCGTAACGATATGTCAGAAGATGCTAAATGGTATGTAGTTCATACTTATTCCGGATATGAAAATAAAGTTAAGGCAAATTTAGAAAAAATTGTCGAGAACAGGAGTATGCAGGATTATATACTTGATATTGTTGTTCCTATGGAAGAGCAAATTGAAATCAAGGATGGTAAGAAAAAAGCTACTCTTAAAAAAGTATTCCCGGGATATGTATTGGTAAAAATGATTATGTCGGACGAGTCCTGGTATGTTGTTAGAAACACCAGAGGTGTTACAGGGTTTGTCGGTCCGGGTTCTAAGCCTGTTCCGCTCACAGACGAAGAAGTTAAGGCTATGGGTGTTGAAGAGTTTATGCCTGTGGTAGACTATGAAGTCGGTGATAATGTCAGAGTTGTCTCGGGACCGCTTGAGAATTTTATCGGTCTTGTTGAAGAAATAAATATGGAAAAAAGAAAAGTTCGTGTTGCAGTATCAATGTTTGGAAGAGAGACTCCCGTTGAGCTCGAACTTGTACAAATAAGCAAAATTTAGTTTACAATAGTATTATCGATTGATTTTATTAATCTTTGATGCTATTTGTGATGACGGACTTTTTTGTTCGTTATCAATAGATGGTGCAATAGCACCTATTTAAGTGGTGCCTTGGAAATAACTCTTCCGAGTATTGTTTCTAAGTCATTGCCGAACATGCACAAAAATATAATTGGGAGGTGGATAATATGGCTAAAAAGATAGCTGGCTATATTAAACTTCAGATTCCTGCGGGTAAAGCGACTCCGGCTCCACCGGTTGGACCAGCATTAGGACAGCATGGCGTTAACATTATGGGATTTTGTAAAGAATTTAACGAGAAGACTGCAAAGGATATGGGATTGGTAATTCCTGTAGTTATTACAGTATATGCAGATAGATCGTTCTCATTTATTACAAAGACTCCGCCAGCAGCTGTACTATTGAAAAAAGCTTGTAAAATTGAAAGCGGTTCAGGTAAGCCAAATAGAGAAAAGGTTGCAAAGATTTCAAAGGACGAAGTAAGGAAGATAGCAGAGTTAAAAATGCCTGACCTCAATGCAGCAAGCATTGAAGCAGCTATGAGTATGATTGCAGGTACAGCTAGAAGTATGGGTATAGTAGTTGAAGACTAATATAAAGCTTATTACTCATGTTTTAGCAACAATTGGACAATGATTGTCCAAGGTGGGAGGGAACTAGGTTTCCCGAAAATTTACCACAAAGGAGAGGATAATAATGAAGAGAGGAAAGAAATATAAAGAAAGTGCGAAACTTGTAGACAGATTCAAACTTTATGATCCGGCTGAAGCATTGGATCTTACTAAGCAGACTGCAAAAGCTAAGTTTGATGAAACTGTCGAAGTTCACATAAAGCTTGGTGTCGATTCCAGACACGCTGACCAGCAGGTTAGAGGAGCAGTTGTTCTTCCCCACGGTACTGGTAAAAAAGTAAGAGTTCTTGTTTTTGCAAAAGGCGAAAAGGCTAAGGAAGCAGAACAGGCCGGAGCTGATTTCGTTGGAGCAGAAGAGCTTATTCCTAAAATTCAAAATGAAAACTGGTTTGAATATGATGTAGTTGTTGCAACTCCTGATATGATGGGTGTTGTTGGTAGACTTGGTAAGGTGCTCGGTCCTAAAGGACTTATGCCAAACCCAAAAGCAGGAACAGTTACCATGGATGTTGCAAAGGCAATAGCTGATATCAAAGCCGGTAAAATCGAATACAGGCTTGATAAAACAAATATAATTCACTGCCCAATAGGAAAGGCGTCATTCAGCGTTGATAAGTTGGCTGAGAACTTCCGTACATTGTTGGAAGCAGTTGTTAAAGCTAAGCCTGCAGCTGCTAAGGGACAATACTTAAAGAGTGTTGTTGTTACATCCACAATGGGTCCTGGAATAAAAGTAAATCCAGCAAAGGTTACTGAATAATAAGATTATTTATAAAGAAAATTATTTAAATTTAAATAAACTGAATATCGTACCATAGACAGTAGGAGCCGCAAGGCATAAAAGGGTATCCTTCCTACCGAGGTTAAAAGAATCACAAGAATGATGTTTAATGCCCTCGTATGTCTATGTTCGTACGAGGGTTTAGTTATTTATATGGTTTTATGTAAGCATAAAGGAGGTGTAAAAAAGTGCCAAGTGAAAAAATATTAGCCCACAAGAAGGAAGTTGTTAAAGAACTTTCTGCAAAAGTAAAAGAAGCTCAATCAATCATACTCGCCGATTACAGAGGACTCACAGTTGAGCAGGACACTGAACTTAGAAATGCTTTGAGAAAAGCAGGGGTTGAGTACAGGGTTGTTAAAAATACATTGACTAAGTTTGCATTAAAGGAAAACGGTATTGAGGGTATTGATGAACACTTAAACGGTCCTACATCAATAGCTATGTGCAACACTGATCCTGTTGCCCCGGCAAAGGTATTGTCAGAGTATGCAAAGAAATTTGAAAATCTCGAATTGAAGGTAGGCGTTGTAGACGGCAAGGTAATTGACGTAGACGGCATTAAAAAGCTTGCTGAGCTTCCTTCAAAAGAAGTTCTTATTGCAAAGGTTCTTGGTGGGTTCAATGCTCCGATTTCCGGTTTGGTAAATGTATTGAACGGAAACTTGAGAGGTTTGGCAATAGTATTGAACGCTATTGTAGAAAAAAAGCAAAGTGCTTGATAAGTGCTTGATTTAAAAAATTATTAAATATTAAAAATTTAAAGTATATGAAAATAACGGAGGGTTATAAAAATGGCTAGTGAAAAAGTTACAAAATTAATTGAAGATGTTAAGGCGTTAACAGTATTGGAATTGGCTGATTTGGTTAAAGCGTTGGAAGAAGAATTCGGAGTATCAGCAGCAGCTCCTGTAATGGCAGTTGGAGCAGCACCTGCAGCTGGTGGTGGCGGAGCAGCTCCTGCAGATGCAGAAAAGTCCGAGTTCAATGTAATATTGAAGGATGTTGGAGCAGACAAAATAAAGGTTATCAAAGTTGTTAGAGAAGTAACAGGCTTAGGCTTGAAAGAAGCTAAAGACCTCGTTGACGGTGCTCCAAAGCCAATCAAAGAAAATGTTTCTAAGGATGAAGCTTCATCAATCGAAGCTAAGTTCAAAGAAGTTGGAGCAACTGTTGAAATTAAATAATTTAAATTTAAAAGAGCTTCTTAGCTGTATCAAAAATGCAGCTAGGAAGCTTTTTACTTAGTTTCGGGTAAAATATTTAAATAAATTTGAAAAATTAAGAGATTAATCTTGACAAGTTGTCATTTCAATGGTAGTATTATATACTGCGTTATAATTTCATGGTAAATTTCAGCTTTATTGAAATTATATACTTATTACAAATAAATTATAACACGATAGAATAAAGAAGACAATAATTGTTAATAATAATTTAATAGATTAAACATGCATTATATTAGTCTATGTACTTTTTATAGAAAATATTCAGAGGAAATGATGTATATAAATATATGTATATATTGTATGAAATTGGGGTATGGTTTATATTAAAGGGAATATTTACCATAGCTTTTGCATACTTAGTTATGTTAATGAAATAACAATCTGCTTTTTTGCTGGATAAGTACATACCGCTGGTTAGGATAAATGTATTTTTATAAATGTATTATATGAGTTGAACATAAATCTGGAATTATCGTCTTAAGAAAACAAAATCAATTTAATTATATTTATATGATTAAACTGATTTTTATATATAAATCTAAAAAGAGTTTTATTTAGAAACAATAGAATTGTTTAATACATTTGATTTTAAAGATATGGATTTTTGGAAGGGGGCAGGTTTTTAAAGCTAAAGATTTAAGTCCTAAAAAGTCATAATTATGAGGTGATATTTAATGGTACATCCCGTTCGTCTGGGTAAAACTACTAGGATGAGCTACTCAAAAATCGATGAAGTTCTAGACATGCCAAATCTTATTGAAGTTCAAAAGAATTCTTACAAGTGGTTCCTCGAAGAGGGACTTAGGGAAGTGTTTAGAGATGTATCTCCCATTACGGATTATACAGGTAATCTGATAATGGACTTTGTAGATTACTCTCTTGATGACAATCCTAAGTACAGTGTTGAAGAGTGCAAAGAAAGAGATGCAACTTATTCAGCTCCCCTAAAAGTTAAAGTAAGGCTTATAAATAAGGAAACCGGTGAAGTTAAGGAACAGGAAATTTTTATGGGTGATTTTCCTCTTATGACCAATAACGGTACCTTTATAATTAATGGAGCGGAAAGGGTTATAGTCAGTCAGTTGGTTAGATCTCCCGGAATATACTACTCAATGAAATTTGATAAAACCGGTAAAAAGCTTTATTCAAATACTGTAATTCCAAACAGAGGGGCATGGCTTGAGTATGAAACAGATTCTAACGATATAATTTCCGTTAGAATCGACAGGACAAGAAAGCTTCCTATTACAGTATTGTTAAGAGCTCTGGGTTTTGGTACGGACTATGAAATAACTCAGCTTTTAGGTGAGGATGAACGTATTTTAGCAACAATACAAAAGGATAATTCAAAAACTACCGACGAAGGTTTGCTTGAGGTATACAAGAGGCTTAGACCGGGCGAACCGCCTACTGTAGAGAGTGCACGTTCTCTTTTAAACAGCCTTTTCTTTGATTCAAAAAGGTATGACTTGGCAAGATTTGGTAGGTTTAAATTTAACAAAAAGCTTTCATTAGCTTCAAGAATTTATGGATTTAAGGCAGCTGAAAATATTATTCACCCTGATACCGGTGAAATATTAGTGGCTGAAGGTGAAGTTATTGATAGAGATAAATCCATTGAAATAGAAAACTCAGGTATAAGCTTTGTAAATGTTTTGGCAGAAGGCAAGAGTGTGAAGGTTATAGGCAATAAAATGGTTGACATAAAGGCTTATGTAGATTTTGACGTAAGCGATACGGGCGTGAATGAAAAGGTTAAGGTAGATGTTTTAAAAGCCATTTTGAGCGAAAACAAAACAGAGGCAGAAATAAAGAAAGCTTTAAAAGATAATTTGGCAGAGCTTATTCCTAAATATATTACGATTGATGATATTGTTGCATCTATAAATTACATTATAAATCTTTCCTACGGAATAGGATCAATTGATGATATAGACCACCTTGGTAACAGAAGACTCCGTTCGGTTGGTGAGCTTCTGCAAAACCAATTCAGGATAGGATTGGCAAGGATGGAAAGAGTTGTAAGAGAGAGGATGACAATTCAGGATATAGATATAGTTACGCCACAGGCTCTCATAAATATCAGGCCTGTTGCTGCTGCCATAAAAGAGTTTTTCGGAAGCAGCCAGTTGTCTCAGTTCATGGATCAGACAAATCCGTTGGCTGAGCTCACACATAAGAGAAGGCTTAGTGCACTAGGTCCAGGTGGTTTGAGCAGAGAGAGAGCAGGATTTGAGGTCCGCGACGTTCACCACTCCCACTATGGCCGTATGTGTCCTATAGAAACGCCTGAAGGTCCTAACATAGGTCTCATAGGTTCATTAAGTACCTTTGCAAGGATTAATGAATATGGTTTTATTGAGGCTCCATATAGAAAGGTTGACAAGGAAACTAACCGTGTAACGGATGAAATTGTTTACCTGACAGCAGATGAAGAAGATTTGTTCTTCGTTGCTCAAGCTAATGAGCCGCTTAATGAAGACGGTACATTTGCGGCTAAAAAGGTTGCAGCAAGATACAGAGAGGAAATACTCGAAGTTGAACATTCAAAGGTAGACTATATGGATGTTTCGCCTAAACAGCTTGTTTCTGTTGCAACAGCCATGATTCCGTTCTTGGAAAACGATGACGCAAACCGTGCACTTATGGGATCAAACATGCAGCGTCAGGCAGTGCCTCTTATTAAGGCATCTGCACCTATTATAGGTACTGGAATAGAATATAAAGCTGCGAAAGACTCAGGGGTTGTTGTTCTTACCGAAAGAGGCGGTGTAGTTGAAAAGGTATCCGCAAATGAGATTATTATCAGGAACAATGACGGTAAAAAAGAAGTACACAAGCTTTTGAAATATATGAGATCAAACCAGGGAACATGTATCAACCAGAGACCCATTGTATCAAAGGGAGAAGTTCTCCAGCCGGGTGATGTTATAGCTGATGGTCCTTCTACGGAGAATGGCGAAATAGCACTTGGAAAGAACATACTCATTGCGTTCATGACCTGGGAAGGTTATAACTACGAGGATGCTATCTTAATAAGCGAAAAGCTGGTTAAAGATGATGTGTTTACATCAATCCATATCGAAGAATATGAAGCAGAATCAAGAGATACAAAGCTTGGTCCTGAGGAAATAACAAGAGATATTCCAAACGTCAGCGAGGAGTCATTAAAGGACCTTGACGAAAGAGGAATAATCAGAGTAGGTGCTGAGGTAAGATCCGGTGATATACTGGTTGGAAAAGTTACTCCTAAGGGTGAAACCGAGCTTACTGCCGAAGAAAGACTTTTAAGAGCAATATTCGGCGAAAAGGCAAGAGAAGTAAGGGATACTTCACTTCGTGTTCCTAACGGAGAATCGGGTATCATAGTTGATGTTAAGGTGTTCACAAGGGAAAACGGCGACGAACTTCCACCTGGAGTAAACCAGTTGGTAAGGTGCTATATAGCTCAGAAGAGAAAGATATCCGTTGGTGACAAGATGGCCGGAAGACACGGTAATAAAGGTGTTATATCGAGGATTCTCCCAGAAGAAGATATGCCATTCCTGCCTGATGGTACACCTCTTCAGATAGTTCTTAATCCATTGGGCGTTCCGTCACGTATGAATATCGGTCAGGTGCTTGAAGTTCACCTTGGTTATGCGGCAAAAGCACTTGGCTGGAAGATTGCAACACCTGTATTTGATGGAGCAACAGAAGATGATATAGTTGAAACCCTTAAGCTGGCCGGTCTGGATCCTGACGGTAAGACTGTTTTGTATGACGGAAGGACAGGAATGCCATTTGATAACAGGGTAACGGTAGGTTACATGTATATACTTAAGCTTGCCCACCTTGTTGATGACAAGATTCACGCACGTTCAACCGGTCCATACTCATTGGTTACTCAGCAGCCATTGGGTGGTAAAGCACAGTTTGGCGGACAAAGATTCGGGGAAATGGAAGTTTGGGCCCTTGAAGCATACGGTGCGGCATACACTCTACAAGAAATACTTACAGTTAAGTCCGACGATGTTGTGGGTAGGGTTAAGACTTATGAAGCAATTGTTAAGGGAGAAAATGTTCCCGAGCCTGGAATACCTGAATCCTTCAAGGTATTGATAAAAGAACTTCAGAGCTTGTGCCTCGATGTGAAGGTATACTCTGAAGAGCAGGAAGAAATTGCGATTAAAGAGTCAGTTGAAGATGAACTTGAAGAACTTAATGTTAATATAGAAGGCAGAGAAGATGAAATACCGTTGGCCGACTTCGACGATATCGGTGAAGATGTTTTGGATGAGGATATGGATGATTTTGAAATCGGAGATATCAGTACAGGAGATAAGCTTGATGATGTAATTGAAGAGGATATTTTTGCCGATGCTGATGACTTCGGAAGCGGATTTGATGATGACGACGATATTATCTAAGGAAGGGAGAGAAGCCGATGTTTGAACTAAATAACTTTGATTCTATTAAAATAGGCCTGGCATCTCCGGAAAAGATAAGAGAATGGTCAAGGGGTGAAGTTAAAAAGCCCGAAACCATCAATTATAGGACATTGAAGCCTGAGAGGGACGGTCTTTTCTGTGAAAGGATTTTCGGACCTCAGAAGGACTGGGAATGTCACTGCGGAAAGTATAAAAGAATCAGATATAAAGGTATAGTATGTGACAGATGTGGTGTTGAAGTAACAAGATCCAAGGTTAGAAGGGAAAGAATGGGGCATATTGAACTGGCTGCCCCAGTATCCCATATTTGGTATTTCAAGGGGATACCGAGCCGAATGGGACTTATACTTGATATGTCCCCAAGAGTGCTTGAAAAGATTTTGTATTTTGCATCATATGTAGTTTTGGATCCGGGTCAGACCCCGCTTTCAAAGAAGCAGCCTCTAACAGAAAAGGAATACAGAGACAGTTTGGAGAAATTCGGACCCAAATTTCGTGCAGAAATGGGTGCGGAGGCTATAAAAGAGCTTCTTATGGAAATCGATCTTGATCAGTTGTCCAAGGAACTTAGAGCCGAATTGGAAGAAACAACAGGTCAGAAAAGAATAAGAACAATTAAAAGGCTTGAAGTTGTAGAGTCTTTCAGACTCTCATCCAACAGACCTGAATGGATGATCATGGATGTTGTACCTGTAATACCGCCTGAATTAAGGCCGATGGTACAATTGGACGGTGGTGGGTTTGCTACATCAGATTTAAATGATTTATACAGAAGAGTTATTAATAGAAATAACCGTTTAAAGAGGCTTTTAGACCTTGGAGCTCCCGATATCATTGTAAGAAATGAAAAGAGGATGCTTCAGGAAGCAGTTGACGCACTTATAGACAACGGAAGAAGAGGAAGACCTGTAACAGGCCCCGGTAACAGGCCGTTGAAGTCCCTTTCCGATATGTTAAAGGGTAAACAGGGACGTTTCCGTCAGAACCTGTTGGGTAAACGTGTTGACTATTCAGGACGTTCAGTTATAGTTGTCGGTCCTGACCTTAAAATATTCCAGTGCGGACTTCCTAAGGAAATGGCACTTGAGCTCTTTAAGCCGTTTGTAATGAAGAAGCTTGTTAATGACGGTCTTGCACATAATATAAAGAGTGCTAAGAGAATGGTTGAAAGGGTACGTAATGAAATATGGGATGTATTGGAAGAGGTTATCAAAGAGCATCCGGTACTTTTAAACCGTGCACCAACTCTTCACAGACTTGGTATTCAGGCATTCGAGCCTGTACTTGTTGAAGGTAGAGCACTAAAGCTCCATCCGTTGGTTTGTACAGCTTACAATGCCGACTTCGACGGTGACCAGATGGCTGTTCACGTACCGCTTTCAGCAGAAGCACAAGCTGAAGCGAGATTCCTGATGCTTTCAGCAAACAACCTTTTGAAGCCTCAGGACGGTAAGCCGGTTACAGTACCTACACAGGACATGGTTTTGGGAAGTTATTATCTTACCATAGAAAAGCCGGGTGAGCCTGGTGAAGGTAAGGTATTTGAGTCACCGGAAGAAGCAATAATGGCTTATGACAATGGATTCTTAGGTCTTCATGCACCTATCAAGGTAAGAATGAAAAAGCTGGTAGACGGTAAATACCGCTATAAGATTGTTGATGCTACTGCAGGAAGGCTCATATTCAACGAGGCTATTCCGCAGGATTTGGGCTTTGTAGACAGAAGTGATCCTGAGAAGGAATTTGATCTGGAAGTTACGTTCCTCGTTGATAGAAAAGCATTAGGACGTATAATTGATAAAAGCATAAGAATCCATGGAACTACAGAAACTGCAATAATTCTTGATAAGATAAAGGCATTAGGATTTAAGTATTCAACAAAAGGTGCAATAACCATCAGTGTATCCGATATGGTTATACCTGAGGTTAAGCAGCATTACCTTAAAGAAACTGAAGAAAGAATAGAAAATATAGTTAAGCAATATAAGAGAGGTCTTATATCCGATGAGGAAAGATATAACTCTGTTATTGCAGCTTGGACTGAAACTGTAGAAAACATTACTCAAGCATTGATGGCCAACTTGGATAGATTTAATCCGGTTTATATGATGGCCCATTCAGGAGCGAGAGGTAACGTTAACCAGATAAGACAGTTGGCCGGTATGAGAGGACTTATGGCAGATACATCCGGTAAGACAATCGAGATACCTATAAAGGCTAACTTCCGTGAAGGACTTAATGTTCTAGAGTACTTCATATCAACCCACGGTGCAAGAAAAGGTCTTGCAGATACAGCATTAAGAACAGCCGACTCAGGTTATTTGACAAGACGTCTTGTTGACGTAAGTCAGGATGTTATAGTTAGAGAAATGGACTGCGGTACTAGAAAAGGTATTGTTGTATCCGACATCAAAGACGGTACTGAAGTAATCGAAAGCCTTGAAGAAAGAATCACAGGAAGATATGCAGCAGAAACCGTTGTTCATCCTGAAACCGGTGAAGTGCTGATAGAAGTTGGTAAAATGATTAAGGAAAATGTAGCAAGCAAGATTGTAAAAGCCGGAATTAAAAAGGTAAAAATCAGATCGGTTCTTACCTGCCACTCTGAGTATGGGGTTTGCGGCAAATGCTACGGAGCAAATCTTGCAACAGGCGAGGATTGCAACGTTGGAGAAGCTGTCGGTATCATCGCTGCACAGTCAATCGGTGAGCCTGGTACACAGCTTACAATGAGAACATTCCATACAGGTGGTGTTGCCGGTGACGATATCACACAAGGTTTGCCTCGTGTTGAGGAATTGTTTGAAGCAAGAAAGCCTAAGGGTCTTGCTATCATATCTGAAATAGCAGGAACTGTTAAGATAAGCGAAACTAAGAAAAAGAGAGAAGTTATCATTACTTCAGAAGATGGAGAATCAAGGAACTACCTCATACCGTACGGATCAAGGATAAAGGTAAGTGACGGTGATGTGGTTGAGGCCGGCGATGAGTTAACGGAAGGTTCAGTTAACCCTCATGATATACTCAAGATTAAAGGTGTAAATGGTGTTCAATCCTACTTGCTGTCGGAAGTACAAAGAGTTTACAGGTTGCAGGGGGTTGACATCAACGATAAGCATATAGAAGTTATAGTTAAGCAGATGCTTCGTAAGGTTAAGGTTGAAGATGCCGGTGATACCAATCTATTACCGGGAAGCCTTGTAGATATATTCGATTTCGACGAGGAAAATGCAAAGGCTATAGCTGAGGGCAAGAGACCGGCTGAAGCTAAGAGGACTTTACTTGGAATAACAAAGGCATCACTTGCCACAGAGTCATTCTTGTCGGCAGCATCTTTCCAGGAAACAACAAGAGTATTGACGGAAGCTGCTATAAAAGGAAAGGTAGATCCTCTTGTAGGTCTTAAGGAAAACGTAATAATAGGTAAGTTAATACCTGCAGGAACAGGAATGAGCAGATACAAAGATATAAACATCAGTACCGTTGGTGTAGAATAAAATTTGAGCATTACAAACAGTGAAACAAACACTAAAAGGAGTCGGTTAATTACTGACTCCTTAATCCTTGACAAAATAAAGATTAAGATATAAAATATTTTAGTGTGTATTTTAGTATTAATTTATGTAAAATAATGTATTAACGAAACCAAGAAATGCTTTTTCTTAATGAAAGGATAGCTAAAGTACATTATAATTTAGTGGATTTCCTGGAGGGTAAAAGGTGTTGGAGAGTATTAAGGGCAGTAAAAAGACAATAGGAATCAGACAGTCCATGAAAGCAGTTGAAAACGGACTGGCGGATATCGTTTACATCGCAAAGGATGCAGACGAAAAAGTGGTTAGAGGCATAAAGGAATTATGCAATGCCAATGATATTGAAATAGTTTATATTGATACTATGAAGCAGCTGGGTAAGGCATGTGGCATAGAAGTTGGTGCTGCAGTAGCTTGTATCTTAAAATAGCAGACTGTGGAAATAGTTATTTATAATAATTAGTTAAGAACTGAAAGGAGGTGGACTAATGCCAACGTTTAACCAGTTAGTAAGAAAAGGAAGACAGGTTATGGAAAAGAAATCAACTGCCCCTGCACTTCAAAAAGGGTTTAACTCTTTAAAAAAGCAGCCTACAGATTTGAGTGCTCCTCAAAAACGTGGTGTTTGTACTGTTGTTAAGACTACTACTCCTAAGAAGCCGAACTCAGCATTGAGAAAGGTTGCAAGGGTACGTTTGACAAACGGTATAGAAGTAACTGCTTATATTCCGGGTATAGGTCATAACCTGCAAGAGCATAGCGTTGTTCTCATCAGGGGAGGTAGGGTTAAGGACCTTCCAGGGGTTAGGTATCATATTATTAGAGGAACACTTGATACAGCAGGAGTTGCAAAAAGAATGCAAGGACGTTCCAAATATGGTGCTAAGAGACCAAAAGCAGGTGCTGTTAAGAAATAAGATTCGTACAATGTGCAGGCACGTGGTATGAAATAAGTGCAGAGTACGTTGTTTATATATATATATATTTGCATGTACGAGCACTGGCGACGGCAAGGATTTTGCCGCGAGTACCTATGATATATTATCATAAGAAGGAGGGAAGCAAAGTGCCAAGAAAAGGACATATTCCAAAAAGAGATGTTCTGCCTGATCCGTTATATAACGATAAGGTGGTTACAAAGCTTATTAATAATTTAATGCTTGACGGTAAAAAGGGTATAGCACAGAAAATATGCTATGGTGCTTTTGAAATAATTAAGGAAAAAACAGGTAAAGACCCATTGGAAGTATTTGAGCAGGCTTTGAACAACGTTATGCCTGTACTCGAAGTAAAAGCTAGAAGGGTCGGAGGTGCTACTTATCAGGTTCCTATGGAAGTAAGACCTGAGAGAAGACAAACATTAGGATTAAGATGGTTGGTTAATTATGCCCGCTTAAGAGGAGAAAGAACAATGAAGGAAAGACTTGCGGCTGAAATAATTGATGCAACCAACAGCGTAGGTGCGGCATACAAGAAGAAGGAAGATACCCATAAAATGGCTGAAGCTAACAAGGCTTTTGCACATTATAGGTGGTAAAATTAAATTTATAAGTAAATTTTTAATGTATTCAATGTCCAAAATTTTTCAAAATTTTAAATTTGGGCCCTATGGATATTTGAAAGGAAGGTTAAAATGCCCAGGCAATTTAGTCTAGAAAATACTAGAAATATTGGTATAATGGCACATATAGATGCTGGGAAGACTACAACTACTGAAAGAATTCTATTCTACACAGGTAGGGTTCATAAAATAGGTGAAACACATGAGGGTGCCGCTACAATGGACTGGATGGAGCAAGAGCAGGAAAGAGGTATAACAATTACTTCTGCTGCTACAACAGCTCAGTGGAAAGGTAACAGAATAAATATCATCGATACACCGGGGCACGTTGACTTCACAGTTGAAGTTGAAAGATCATTGCGTGTTCTTGACGGTTCGGTAACATTGTTCTGTGCTAAAGGCGGAGTTGAGCCACAGTCCGAAACTGTGTGGAGACAGGCTGATAAGTATAGAGTTCCACGTATGGCTTACGTTAACAAGATGGATATCATGGGAGCGGACTTCTTTAATTGTGTAAAAATGATGAAGGAAAGATTAGGCTCTAATGCAATGCCTATCCAGCTTCCAATCGGAAAAGAAGATACCTTTCAGGGAGTAGTTGACCTGGTTTTAATGAAAGCATTCATTTTTAAAGATGATTTGGGAAAAGTTATAGATGAAGTTGAAATACCTGAAGATATGAAAGATCTTGCAGATGAGTATCATACTATGCTGCTTGAAAATGTAGCAGATCTTGATGAAGATGTAATGATGAAGTATCTTGAAGGCGAAGAGATTACAGTTGAAGAAATAAAGAGCTGTATAAGAAAGGCAACTATTGCAAATAAGATAGTTCCTGTACTTTGCGGTTCCTCTTATAGGAACAAAGGTGTGCAGCAGCTTTTAGATGCTGTTGTTGATTATATGCCTTCACCACTTGATATTCCTCCTGTAAAGGGTCTGTCAGTTGATGGTGATCAGGAAATGGAAAGACAAACAAGCGATGATGGTCCATTATCTGCACTGGCATTTAAAATAATGTCTGACCCATTCGTCGGTAAACTCTGCTTCTTCAGGGTATATTCAGGTAAACTGGAATCAGGTTCATATGTTTTAAATTCAACAAAAAATAAAAGAGAACGTATAGGAAGAATACTTCAGATGCATGCTAATCACAGGGAAGAAATAACTACTGTTTATGCCGGTGATATAGCTGCTGCAATTGGATTAAAGGAAACTACAACAGGTGATACACTTTGTTCCGATGATGCACCCATTATTCTTGAATCAATGGAGTTCCCTGAGCCTGTTATAAATGTTGCTATTGAGCCTAAAACAAAGGCTGGACAGGAAAAGATGGGTATAGCTTTGGCAAAGCTTGCTGAAGAAGATCCTACATTCAAGACATATACAGACCCTGAAACAGGTCAAACAATAATAGCAGGTATGGGAGAGCTTCACCTTGATATCATTGTTGACCGTATGTTAAGAGAGTTCAAGGTTGAGGCAAATGTCGGTAAGCCTCAGGTTGCATATAAGGAAACTATCCGTAAAGCTGTTAAGGTTGAGGGAAAATTTGTTCGTCAGTCCGGTGGTAAAGGTCAGTACGGTCACTGCTGGATTGAAATTGAACCACAGGAGCCGGGTGCTGGATACTTATTTGTTAACAAGATAGTTGGTGGTGCTATTCCTAAGGAATATATACCGGCTGTTGATGCAGGTATTCAGGAAGCAATGAACCATGGTGTTCTTGCAGGATATCAGGTTCTTGACGTTAAAGTTACTCTTGTTGACGGTTCATACCATGAAGTTGACTCCACAGAAATGGCGTTTAAGATAGCCGGATCGATGGCCTTCAAGGAAGGTTGTAAAAAGGCGGATCCAGTGCTTCTCGAGCCAATGATGAGAGTTGATGTAACAGTTCCTGAAGAATACATGGGAGATGTTATAGGTGACTTGAACTCAAGAAGAGGAAGAATCGAAGGAATGGAAGCTAGAGGTGGAGCTCAGGTTGTAAAAGCATTTGTTCCACTTTCAGAAATGTTCGGTTATGCAACTACTTTGCGTTCAAGAACGCAGGGTAGAGGAGTTTACTCCATGCAGTTCGATCACTATGAAGAAGTTCCTAAGAGCATACAGGAAAACATTTCAAAATCTAGAAATGCAAACAGCAATAATGAATAATTGCTGATAAAATGATTTTCTTCAGGGACAGAGTCCTTGTTGATATACCAATAATTAATGTAATTTATTAAATAAAGGAGGATTTTATAATGGCAAAGGCTAAATATGAAAGAATGAAACCCCATGTTAACATTGGAACAATAGGTCACGTTGACCATGGTAAGACATCGTTAACAGCTGCTATTACAAAGGTATTGGGATTAGTGGGAAAAGCTAACTTTACTGCTTATGATCAGATTGATAAAGCTCCAGAAGAAAAAGAAAGAGGTATCACAATTTCAACTTCACACGTTGAATATGAAACAGACAACAGACACTATGCTCACGTTGACTGCCCAGGCCATGCTGACTATGTTAAAAACATGATCACTGGTGCTGCTCAGATGGACGGTGCTATACTCGTTGTTTCAGCTGCTGATGGTCCAATGCCACAGACTAGAGAACACATTCTTCTCTCACGTCAGGTTGGTGTACCATACATAGTTGTTTTCTTAAACAAGTGTGATATGGTTGATGATGAAGAACTTATCGAATTGGTTGAAATGGAATTAAGAGAACTATTAACTTCATATGAATTCCCTGGTGACGAGATTCCGATCGTTAGAGGTTCAGCATTAGTTGCACTTGAATCAAATTCAACTGATGTTAATGCTCCTGAGTATGCTCCAATTATCAAGTTAATGGAAGAAGTTGACAAGTTCATACCTACTCCTGAAAGACCTACAGACAAGCCATTCCTTATGCCTGTCGAAGACGTATTCTCAATCACAGGTCGTGGAACAGTTGCTACCGGTAGGGTTGAAAGAGGCGTATTGAAGGTTGGAGACGAAGTTGAAATCGTTGGTTTGGCTGATGAAGCTAAGAAGGTTGTTGTAACTGGTGTTGAAATGTTCAGAAAGCTTCTTGATCAGGCTGTTGCAGGTGACAACATCGGAGCTCTCTTAAGAGGTATTCAGAGAAATGAAATCGAAAGAGGTCAGGTATTGGCTAAACCAGGTTCAGTTAAACCTCATACTAATTTCGAAGCACAGGTTTACGTTTTAACAAAAGAAGAAGGTGGAAGACATACTCCTTTCTTCAATGGTTACAGACCACAGTTCTACTTCAGAACTACTGACGTTACTGGTGTTGCTGAATTACCAGCAGGAACAGAAATGTGTATGCCTGGTGACCACGTAACAATGACAATTAAGCTTATCGCTCCTATAGCTATGGAAGAAGGCTTAAGATTCGCTATCCGTGAAGGTGGTAGAACAGTAGGTTCTGGTACTGTTTCAAAGATCATAGAATAATTTTAATAAAATAATTTATATAATATTAAAAGCCGGGATATTAATCCTGGCTTTTAATATTTGAAAAAATTTTATAAAAAATATCATTATATAAATATGATTAATCATTTACATTTATCTTATGCTAAATATAGATTAATAACGAACTTAATAAATGTTAAATTTATAGCCAATTATATTAAAAATATTCAGACTTTTTTAAAATATTGTCGTATAATTAATATATAAAGCATTGTCAAATTGAAAGGAGGTGTGGTTTGGTGGACCCGTCAGTTAGTGATATTGAACTGGTCAATAAGTGTATTAAAGGAAATCATGAAGCATTTTCAGAGCTTGTAACCAGATACAAAAAACTTGTCTTTAAAGTTGTATTTAATATCATAAACAATGAACAGGAAGTAAATGATGTTTCACAGGAAGTATTTTTAAAGGTTTATAAAAACCTAAAGGCATATAATCCTGAATATAAATTTTCAACCTGGATAATAAAGATAGCCACAAACCACTGCCAGGATATTGTGCGAAAAAAGAAGATTGATTCCGTATCAATTGATGATGCTATAAATGTTTCCGACAAAAGAGATACTCCCGAGGAGTCTTTTATAAGAAAGGAAAAAGTGGAAAAGATTAGGGAAGCAATATCCGAGCTTCCTGAAAAGTATAGAATACCCATTATACTTTTTCACAAAAACGGTTTATCATATGAAGAGATGACAAATGTTATGAATGAACCGATTACTATAATAAAGAACAGATTGTACAGAGCGAGATTAATGTTAAAAGATAAGCTTGTACCGGAAAGAAAGGAGGGAGCTCTATGAGTTGTGAAAAGTTCAGTGACCTGATGATGAAATATTTTGATGGAAATATAAGCAGTAAAGAGGATGAGTGCCTTAAGGAGCATATTAAATCCTGTACTAGCTGTGGAGCTGAATTTAAAAGCCTTAGTGATATATTTAACTGTTACGAAGAGGATGTTGCTATAGAGCCCCCGGAAGGATTCGAAGCCTCAGTGATGGAAAAGGTGAGAGAGTATGATGAGCTCAGGAGAAAAAGGTTGGACAGAAATCTTATGATTGTCTACGCTTCCACATTTGTAATGATGGGAATAATTTCTCTGATTACTCTTGTATTTCTTAAAAATGGAGTTTTTGAGGGCTCATTTGTTAAGAATGGTGGAATTAGAGATGTTCTTTGGGAAATAGCATTCTTTGCGTATAACATTATGATAAATATTTATCTTTTAATTAAGAATAGTATTAGCAGCTATGGCAGCTATTATCTATTTACAACATGTCTCATAATTTACCTTATTACGCATAACAGCATTATCGCAGAAAGAACAAATGCTAAGAAGACTGCAGGTTCTGTTAAGCCAAGTTGATATAAACAAGTTGAAATAAGTAAGAATTTAGAAGTCAGGATTTAGAATTAAGAATTCAGGATAGGAATGAGTTAATATTCCGGATCCTGAATTTTTTGTTTGGAGCCCTACTATATATTTTTAAAAATAAAGATAGGAATTTTTAAAATTTCTGCTATAATTATAATGAATAATAGTGTGAAAATTGACATATGTACGATTATGTTTATTAAGTTTGGTTAATAATGTAATTTGTAGGTAATGATGCAGTAATTACAAACTTAAAATTTTTAGGAGGTCATTTTAAATGATATCTAAAGAAGTTGTTATAAAGAATCAATCAGGTCTTGACTCAAAACAGGCAGCAATGTTTATTCAAAAGGCATCAAATTATAAATCCGGCATATGGATTGAAAAAGGAGAGAGAAAGGCAAACGCAAAAAGCCTGTTGGGAATGTTGTCTCTAGGCATAAGCAGTGGAACAAAAATTGTTCTTATAGCAGACGGAGAAGATGAACAATCGGCAATATCGGATCTTGAGAAGTATTTAACATCCGGATTGGTCGAAGGGGCCTGATAATGGCAAAACTCATATTAAACGGCACACCTGTTTCGAATGGGGCAGGTGTTGGTAAAATATATGCATTTGAACAGAAAAGCATTGAAATAAATAGAGGAAAAATAAAAGAAAGCCATATAAATGAAGAAATATTAAGGCTTGAAGTAGCAATAGACAAGACACTTTTGGAGATATTAGATCTTAGCAATGATTTAAGGCAAAGGTTGGAGGCGGAAAGCAGCCTCATATTTGAGGCGTATAAGACAATTTTAGAGGACAAGTATTTTATAAATGAAATAAAGGATTTGATTACAGTAAAAAAAATATTCGCTGAAAATGCAGTTGATATGTGCATTAATGGCTATGTAACTGCTATTGAGATCAGCGGTAACGCCTATGCAAAGCAAAGCATTTCTGATATAAAAGAGATTGGAAACAGGATTATCAGGAACATTATAGGCGGAAAGACAGTCAAACAAAACCTAGATGATATTGACAATAAATCCATTATAGGGATTAAGTATTTAAATCCATGGCTCGCAGCTGCCTTTGGAAAAAAGAATGTTTCAGGGGTTATAGCTGAAGAGGGTGCAGCATATTTTTCACATGCTGCCATTATATTAAGAGACCTTGGAATACCCCTTATGAATAAAGTTCCTTACGATATGATAACGGAATCAAATGGACAAGCTGCTATATTGGATTGTAATAATGGAACTCTTATTATAGAGCCTGATAAAAAAGAGATTTCAAAATATAAGGATTTATATAAAAGCAGGATATTTGATCTGGGAGGGTTTTTCAGAAAGAAAAAAGACTATGCTGAGACAGTTGATAATAGAAGAATAGTTGTTATGGCTAATATCAGCAATGTTGATGAGTGTGATATTGCTGTAAACAATCTGGCTGATGGCATAGGACTGGTACGAACTGAAATACTGTTCATCAATTCAAATGAAATGCCTGATAAGAAGCAGCAGTGTGCAGTATATTCTAAAATAGTAAAAAAAATGAAACCCGAGCCTGTATTTATAAGAACATTGGATGCAGGAGAGGATAAGATTTTTTCCGTTTTTACATCTAAAATGTCAATAAATCATAAGGGATTAAGAGGCATAAGATTTTCATTTACCCAAATGGATGTACTTACTGCTCAGATTGATGCTATTGTACACTCTGCATTATATGGGCAGGTTGGAATAATGTTTCCTATGGTAAATGATGTTAGCGATATACTTAAGGCTAAAAGTATCATTAATGATATAATTGATAAAATGGATGACAAGAGTCGTTCAAAACTTAATATTAAGATTGGTGCTGTTATTGAAAACAGACAAGGAATAGAAAATATAGAGAGCATACTTGAAGAGGTTGATTTTATCAGTATCGGTACCAATGACTTGCTTCAAGAAATGCAAGGTGCAAGTCGCAAGGACTTGGTTGAAAGTGATAAGCTTTATTTGCATCCTGATTTTCTTACGGCAGTTAAATACTGCTGTATGAAATCACATGAAAAAGGAAAACCTGTTAGTGTTTGCGGAGAGATGGCGTCAGATATTTCGGCGGCTGTGCTTCTTATCGGTATGGGTGTAGACGGTTTAAGCATGCATCCCGCAAAAATAACTACGCATAAGGATTTAATAAGAAAAATCAGTTATCAGGAAAGCAAAGAGGTTTTGGATCAAGTTCTAAGTAAGCTTGATGAGCATGAGGTATCAGATATTGTTAATGAGTGGTTGAGATCATTAATTTGAGGTTAATCCGGGAGTATATATGTTTAATATACAGGAAGAGTTAAAGAAAATGCCCGATAAACCGGGCGTTTATATTATGAAGGATGAAAACGGACAGATTATATATATAGGCAAGGCAGTTGTTCTTAAGAACAGGGTAAGGCAGTATTTTCAATCTTCTGCCAACATGCTGCCCAAAGTTAAAGCGATGGTGGCAAGAATTGCGGAATTTGAGTATATCGTGACCCATTCAGAGCTTGAGGCACTTATATTGGAATGCAACCTTATTAAAAAGCACAAGCCGAAGTTCAATATCCTTCTTAAAGATGATAAAACTTATCCTTATATTAAGGTAACTATGAATGAAGAATACCCAAGAGTTTTGATGACAAGGAAGCTTGAAAAGGATGGTGCCAAATATTTCGGCCCTTACTCCAATGTGACGGCTGTAAAGGAAACCATTGACCTTCTGAAAAAGCTTTTTCCCATTAAGACTTGCAGTAAGGTATTACCAAGGGATATCGGCAAGGACAGGCCTTGTCTAAATTACCATATTTACCAATGCTTAGGGCCTTGTCAGGGTAATGTGAGCAAAGATGAATATAGAAATTTAATGAAAGATATTTGTAGCTTTCTTGGAGGTAAGCACGAAGAAGTGATTGAGAAGCTGGAGCAGCAAATGAATGAATTAGCGGAAAAGCTTAACTTTGAGAAAGCAGCTAGCCTCAGGGATAAAATAAGAGGGCTTAAGCATGTGGCTGAAAAGCAGAAGGTTTTATCAACTGCAATGGTGGATCAGGATGTTATAGCTTTTGCTAAAAATGAGACTGATTCATGTATTGAGGTGTTCTTTATAAGAGGGGGCAAGCTTTTAGGAAGAGAGCATTTTATATTTGAGGGTGCAGGGGAGGTTGAGGATAAAGAGCTCATAACATCATTTGTCAAACAGTTTTATAGTTCGTCTTCCTTTATTCCTCAGGAAATACTTCTGCAGGGGGATATTGATGAAATAAATATTATTGAGAAATGGCTTACAGATAAAAGAGCCGGAAGGGTATATATAAAGGTTCCAAGAAAAGGCGAAAAGCATAAATTGATAGAGATGGTTTCTCAAAATGCATTATTGGCATTAAACCAATTCAAGGATAAAATTCAAAGGGAGCAAGCAATGTCTAAGGACGGAGTTATTGAGCTGGCAGGGCTCTTGGGTCTAAAAGTGCCTCCGCAAAGGATAGAAGCTTATGACATATCAAATACAGGTATGTCGGAAATAGTTGCTTCAATGGTGGTATTTGAAAACGGTTCTCCCGCAAATAAAGAGTACAGAAGGTTTAAAATAAAGTCGGTTGATGGGCAAAATGACTATGGGAGTATGCAGGAGACTATTTATAGAAGGTTTAGGTCCAGGGATGATGAGAATTCCAAAGGCGGTAATAAATTTTCCAAAATGCCTGATCTTATACTGATAGATGGAGGACTTGGCCATATTAATGCGGTAAAAGAGGTTATGAACAGCATGGGTATAAATATACCGGCATATGGAATGGTCAAGGATGATAAGCATAGAACCAGAGCACTAATGTCCCAGGATGGAGAAATAAGCTTTGATAAGGATATCAACGCTTTCAGGCTTGTAACGGCAATACAGAATGAAGCTCATAGATTTGCAGTTGATTACAATAGGAAACTTAGGGAAATAAGGTATAGAAAGTCTGTATTGGATGAAATTCCCGGTATTGGGCCTAAGAGGAAAAAGGCACTAATAAAGCATTTTGGCTCGGTAAGTAAAATCAAGGAAGCAGGAATTGATGATTTAGAGGCCGTTGAAGGAATAACAAGTTCCGTAGCATTAAAAATTTACGAGTTCTTTCATTAATCATTAAATGTGTATAAAGGGGAAAAAAGTTTGGCTATTTATGCAATTTCGGATCTTCACTTAGCCATATCCATAGACAAACCGATGGACGTGTTTGGCTGGAAATGGTCAAATTATATGGACAAATTGAAAAACAATTGGTTGGAGACAATAACTGATAATGATATTGTTATTATTCCTGGGGATATTTCCTGGGCAACCTATGTTGACCAGGCTAAAGCGGATTTTGAGTTTATAGATAGTCTTCCGGGAAGAAAGATAATTTCTAAGGGCAACCATGATTACTGGTGGACAACTCACAGAAAGCTGCAGCAGTTTCTTGCCGCTCATGGGTTTACCACTATAGAGTTTATGCAAAATAACAGTTACAATCTGGGCAATGTGGTTGTTTGCGGTACAAGGGGTTGGATAAGTCCCGGTGATGACGGATTTAGCAGCGAAGACAGCAAGATTTACAACAGGGAGTTGCAGAGATTGGAGCTCTCCCTTAAAAGTGCGGTTATTGAGGAAGGGAAATATATAGTTGTTGCGATGCATTACCCTCCATTCAACTCAAAAAAAGAGCCTACAGGCTTTGTAGAGTTGATGTGCCGGTATAACGTCAATCTTTGCATATACGGCCATTTACATGGGGAGAGTTATAAAAGTGCTGTAGTTGGGAATAATAACGGTCTGGAGTTCAGATTAATATCGGCTGATTATCTCGACTTTAAACCGATAAAAATATACGAAAATGATTAAAATTTTCGCGTGCTATATTGGAATTTGAGAATGTTTTGTGTTATAATGGAATGACTGTTTTATAGACAAATGTTATAGACTTATTGGACATTAACTTAATGTATTGATTATTACCGGTTTTCTTGGCAGTCATCTGCAAATATACTGGTGTTGATAAAAATTACATAAAAAATAGGAGGATTGGCGTTAAAATGAACGTTAAAATTGAGAACATCGAGAAAAATGTTATTCAAATGGAAATTGAGGTGGATGCAGCCAAATTTGAAGAGGGAATGCAAAAATCGTTTTTAAAGAATGCTTCAAAATTCACTGTTCAGGGATTCAGAAAAGGAAAGGCACCAAGACATATAGTTGAAAGAGCGTATGGCGAGGCTGTATTATATGAGGATGCAATAAACATAATTTGTCCTGAAGCATATGAACAAGCAGTTACTGAAAACAATATTGATCCTGTGGACAGACCTGAAATTGACATAAAGCAGATCGGAAGTGGACAAAGCCTTATTTTTACCGCTAAGGTTACTGTTAAGCCTGAGGTTGAATTAGGTGAATATAAAGGAATTGAAGTTAAAAAGGTAGAAGCAAATGTAACGGACGAAGATGTTGAAAATGAATTTAAAGCAGTAGTTGAAAAAAGTGCCAGAATAGTATCGGATGAAAACAGAGTTATAGAAAATGGAGATATTGCTGTAATCGATTTTGAAGGATTCATTGACGGTGTTGCATTCAAAAACGGCAAAGCTGAAAACTACAGCTTAAAAATAGGATCGGGCCAATTCATACCTGGGTTTGAAGAGCAATTGATAGGTAAAAAAACCGGGGATGAAGTTGATGTGAATGTTACTTTCCCTGAAAACTACGGTAAGGAAGAGCTAGATGGCAAAGCAGCACTTTTCAAGGTTAAGATTAAAGATGTTAAAATCAAGGAATACCCGGAAATAGATGACGAGTTTGCACAGGATATAAGCGAGTTTGATACTTTAGCAGAATATAAGGAAGACTTAAAGAAGAAGCTTATTGAAAGAGCTGAAGCAAATGCAAAAAATGAGACTGAAATGGCATTGCTTGAAAAAATAGCTGAAAACACTAAAGTGGATATTCCTGAAGTAATGATTAACCAGCAAATAGATGTCCTGGTACGTGATTTTGATATGAGACTTAGATATCAGGGCCTTGATATAAATAGATATATGAGTGCATATGGTGTTACCCAGACTGCATTAATAGAGCAATTTAAGCCTAGAGCAGAGAAGGATGTTTTAAATCAATTGATAATCGACAAAATAGCTGAGATTGAGAAGATAGAAGTTTCCGAAGAAGAAATTGATGAGGAAATCGGTAAACTTGCAGGAAATTATAAACAGGATAAGGAAGATTTCAAGAAACATTTAAAAGATGACGATATAGAATATATTAAGAAAGATTTAACAGTTATAAAGACAATTAAATTCCTTATGGATAATGCCAAGCTTGTATAGTTTTAACAAAAATTAGTTTTTAATCGATCCATTAGTGGGAAATAATATAATATAATAAAAAAGGAGGCCAACACAATGAGTCTTGTTCCAATAGTTGTAGAACAAACTAACCGAGGCGAGAGGTCATATGATATTTATTCAAGACTTCTAAAGGATAGGATAATAGTTTTAAGCGATGAAGTTAATGATGTTACTGCAAGTCTTATAGTTGCTCAGATGCTTTTCTTAGAAGCAGAAGATCCGGATAAGGACATTCAGTTTTATATAAACAGTCCGGGGGGCTCAGTTACAGCCGGGTTTGCTATATATGATACAATGCAGCATGTTAGGCCTGATGTTTCTACTATATGTGTCGGTATGGCAGCAAGTATGGGGGCATTTCTATTGTCAGCAGGAGCAAAAGGGAAGAGATTTGCACTTCCGAATGCAGAAATAATGATACACCAGCCTTTAGGTGGCGTTCGCGGGCAAGCTACCGACATAAAAATTCATACAGAATGGTTGCTCAAAATAAAAAGCAAGCTCAACAGAATTTTAAGTGAGAATACGGGCAAACCACTCGATGTAATTGAAAAAGATGTTGAAAGAGACTTTTTCATGTCGGCAGAAGATGCAAAAGCATACGGCTTAGTGGACGAAGTTATGTATAGAAGATAATAAATGAGGTGGAATAATGTCCAGATATGATGAAAAGAAGCAGCTTAAATGTTCATTCTGCGGCAAAACTCAGGAACAGGTCAAGCGGTTGGTGGCAGGTCCTGGGGTATATATTTGCGATGAGTGTATAGAATTATGCTCCGAGATTATCGAGGAAGAATTTGAAGATATAAAAGCTGATACCGATCTTAGCGAAATACCCAAGCCAAAGGATATAAAAGCTATTCTCGATCAATATGTAATTGGTCAGGATGGGGCTAAAAAGTCCTTATCTGTTGCTGTTTATAACCATTATAAAAGGATCGGTTCCGATATAAAGGGTAACGATACCGAATTGCAGAAGAGTAATATTGTCATGCTTGGTCCTACAGGTTCAGGTAAGACGCTTCTTGCTCAGACTCTGGCAAGGATACTGAATGTGCCTTTTGCGATAGCCGATGCTACTTCATTGACTGAAGCGGGATATGTTGGGGAAGATGTTGAAAATATTCTTCTTAAACTGATACAGGCGGCAGATTATGATATAGAAAAGGCTGAAAAAGGTATAATATACATTGATGAAATAGACAAGATTGCCAGAAAGTCTGAAAATCCATCAATAACAAGGGATGTTAGCGGTGAAGGGGTTCAACAGGCTCTTTTAAAGATTTTAGAAGGTACGGTTGCATCAGTTCCTCCTCAAGGTGGAAGGAAGCATCCTCATCAGGAGTTTATACAAATTGATACAACTAATATACTTTTTATTTGCGGAGGGGCTTTTGACGGTATCGATAAGATTATTCAAAATAGAATTGGAAAGAAATCATTAGGTTTTGGAGCAAAAATTGAAACTGCGAAGGAAAGAGATAGCAGCAATATCCTGCAGAATATTTTGCCACAGGATCTTTTAAAGTTTGGATTGATACCCGAGTTTGTAGGAAGACTTCCAGTTGTTGTTAAGCTGCATCCTCTTGATAAAGCAGCTCTGGTGCAGATTCTTACCGAGCCTAAGAATGCACTTATCAAGCAATACCAAAAGCTTTTTGAGATGGATGACGTTATACTTGAGTTTGAGCCGGAAGCCCTTGATGCTATAGCAGAAAAAGCCATAGCAAGGAATACCGGAGCAAGAGGATTAAGGGCGATTCTTGAAGAGATTATGCTGGACGTCATGTACGATATTCCATCCTCTACAAATGTTGAAAAATGTACCATTACTAGGGACTCGGTTGAAAATAACGCAAAACCGACTTTAGTGATTAATGAGAACAAAAAGCCTCTAAAAAAAACGACAACAAAGAAATCTCGATTGAAAAGGGAATCCGTATCATAGATTCTACGCAATGATAGATGAAAGTTTATGAAAACAGACTGGTCAAAAATCAGTTTGTTTTATTTTTTTGTAAGGAATTTATTATATAAATATTAACAATATTTTTATAACAGCATAAAATTACTTCCTGTGCTTATAATAATACTTTAGGAGTGATAATCTTCAATCATTCATAAGGAGCCATTGAAATTTTCCAAGGAGGTTATTTAATGCTTACAGGTATTTTATTTTTTATACAATTTTTCTTTACAATGATTATCGGGTTGTATTTTCTTAATCTGCTAAAATCCCAACAAAGCAATAAAGGTGCCATTGAGAAAGAGTCCAAAAAGGAATTGGACAAGCTTAGAAAGCTTCGGGAAATAAAGCTTACAGAGCCGCTTTCGGAAAAGACAAGACCTGCCTCCATTAATGATATCGTAGGACAGGAGCAGGGCATAAAAGCATTGAGAGCAGCATTGTGCGGTCCAAACCCACAGCATGTAATTATCTACGGACCACCCGGTGTAGGGAAGACTGCCGCGGCAAGGGTTATTCTTGAGGAAGCGAAGCAAAACCCAATCTCACCCTTTAAAAAAGATGCGAAATTTGTTGAAATGGATGCAACTACATTGAGATTTGATGAGAGAGGAATAGCAGATCCGCTTATAGGCTCTGTGCATGATCCCATATATCAAGGTGCAGGTGCTTATGGTGCTGCAGGTGTGCCTCAGCCAAAGCCGGGAGCAGTAACACGTGCCCATGGTGGCATGTTGTTTTTAGATGAGATTGGAGAACTGCATCCCATACAGATGAATAAGCTTTTGAAGGTGCTTGAGGACAGAAAGGTAATATTGGAGAGTGCCTATTACAGTTCTGAGGACAATAATATCCCTTCACATATACACGATATATTTCAAAAAGGTCTTCCTGCAGATTTCAGACTGGTTGGTGCAACAACAAGACAGGCTGAGGAAATACCTGCAGCTATCAGATCCAGATGTGTAGAAGTTTATTTCAGGCCTTTGCATATGGATGAAGTGTCCAAAATTGCCAGAAATGCAGCCATGAGGGGCGGCTTTAATATGGAAGAAGGTACCGATGAATTAGTGGCAAAATACGCCCAAAATGGAAGAGATGCGGTAAATATCGTTCAGATAGCAGGAGGCTCTGCATTAGTTGAAGGGAGAAATTTGATAACCAAGAAGGATGTTGAGTGGGTGGTTGAATTTGGAAGGTACAGCCCGAGGGCCGAGAAGAAAGTCAGTGCCGGAGAATTTGTCGGATGTGTAAACGGTCTTGCGGTATTAGGAAGCAGTACGGGAGTAGTTATTGACATAGAAGCAACAGCATTTGAAACAGAAGATGAAAAAGGCAAACTTACTGTTACGGGAATAATTGAAGAGGAAGAACTTGACGGAAGAGGCCATAAATTAAAAAGGGCAGGAACAGCCAAATCATCAGTGGACAATGTTGTGACGGTATTTAAAAAAGTACTTGGCATAGACTGCAGAAAATATGATATTCACCTTAATTTCCCCGGAGGAATGCCCATCGATGGCCCGTCTGCAGGAATAGCGGTATTCACGGCTATATATTCGGCGATAAAAAACATTCCTGTAAGTGCTGAAATTGCCATGACCGGCGAAATATCCATAAAAGGAAAGGTTAAACCGGTGGGAGGAGTTACAGCAAAAGTTGAAGCTGCAAAGATGGCCGGAGTTAAAAAAGTACTGATTCCAAAGGAGAATTGGCAGGAAATTTATAAGGACATAGGAATTGAAGTTGTTGCCGTCGATGATATAAATCAGGTTATTGAACATGTTGTGAATAAGGATGAAAAAGTGGTTGATGAAGTTTTGATTAAAAGTCCGGCTCTTAATGTGTTGACAGCACAGGCACAACTTTAGCATAAACAAAGGAATGATTAGGTGTGTGGGTTCAATCATTCCTTATATTAATTTTCTTATATGTAATGACTCTTTTGCATTTTAATATAAATTGCTATAAAATAATTCTTATGTATTGGGCAATTTGTAATGAAATTCTAAGATACATGTTGTATATTTAAAGTGTTATCTTTCGAATTAACAAAAGGGAGTTTAAAAATGGAAACAAAAAAAGATATACTTATAATGGGAATTGAGACAAGCTGCGATGAGACTTCGGCATCAATTGTTTTAAACGGCAGAAAGGTTGTTTCAAATATAATATCTTCACAGATTAGTCTTCATCAGAAGTATGGGGGAGTTGTACCTGAAATTGCTTCAAGGAAACATGTTGAGCTTATGCTTCCCGTTGTAGATGAGGCCTTGGATAAGGCGGGAATTAAGCTTAAGGATTTGGATGCAATTGGCGTTACATATGGACCGGGTCTTGTAGGTGCATTGCTGGTGGGCCTTTCGTCAGCAAAAGGTCTGGCGTTTGCAGTGGACAAGCCATTAATAGGGGTTCATCATATTGAAGGGCATATCGCTGCAAATTATCTCCAATATGAGGATTTGGAGCCGCCCTTTGTGTGTCTTGTTGCTTCAGGAGGCCATAGCCATATAGTATATGTGGAGTCTTATGATAAATTCCAGATATTGGGACAAACCAGGGACGATGCAGCAGGGGAAGCATTTGATAAAATTGCAAGGGCAATAGGACTTGGGTATCCGGGAGGACCGCTTATCGATAAGGCTGCAGCTAAAGGAGACCCTAATGCAATTAATTTCCCAAGGGTTCATTTTGAGGGAGGGTCATTGGACTTTAGCTTCAGCGGTCTTAAAACTGCTGTGCTTAACTACCTTCATAATCTATCTCAGAAGGGCGAAAGTTATAACATTAATGATATAGCTGCAAGCTTTCAGCAAGCTGTTGTTGATGTTCTTGTTAAAAATACCGTGACTGCGGCAGTAAAAACGGGAGTAAATAAAATAACCCTTGCCGGAGGTGTGGCATCCAACACATGTTTAAGAAAACAAATGAAAGAGCATGCACTGGCAAAGGGTATGGAAGTGCTGTATCCGAGCCCGGTGTTGTGCACAGATAACGCAGCTATGATTGCATGTGCGGCATATTATGCTTTTATTGCAGGCAATTTTTGCGATTTGAGATTAAATGCTGTTCCTGGATTGAAGCTGGGAGAAAAGTAGAAAAATTTATTTATTTACATAAATCGACAAATAATATCGTAGTGTGACAATGTTAATATGTTGAATTAAAAGATGTGAATAATGTGGAAATAATCTTTGATTATAGCGGAAAGTAACATATTTAGCTGTGTATAAGTATGTGGATAATGTGGATTACTGCTGTTGATAACTTATTTTTCGTTCTTATATTGTTCATAATTGCTTAAAACTACCTTTACATAATGTTGTGTTTCATTAAATGGGGGAATACCATTGTATTTTTTTACATTTCCGGGACCCGCATTGTAGGCAGCTAAAGCAAGCTTGAGATCGCCTCCGAATGCTTTTAACTGGTCTCTTAAGTATCTGGTTCCTCCATCAATATTCTGTTCTATATTGTAGGGATCAGTAACATTTAAACCGGCTGCAGTCCCCGGCATAAGCTGCATAAGTCCCTGTGCTCCTGCATGTGAAAGTGCATTGGGATTGAAGCCGGATTCCTGCTTTATAACTGCTTTTATAAGATTGGCATCAACTCCGTATTTTTGTGATGCTTCTTCAATTGCCAAATTAATTCGTTCCATTTGACTTAACTTGTCCTTTGAAGCAGAAGCGGAACTGCTTGCTCTTGAAAGTGCAGCTTTGAGTATTCCGTTATTTATGGAATAAGATGCTGACATCGGTACCGTATTTTTTTCAGAAGAAGTTATTTTATCCAATATGATATTGTCTGGTGCAGTGTTGCCGGATACAGTATTATCCGATGCTATATCAATGTCAGCATCTTTTGCAATCTCTTGAAGAATTTGCTGAAATGATGTTTTAGTTGAAGGCTTATTAATCCTTATAGGAACTCTGCTTTGAATATCATTTAATTTTTGGGTGAAAATATCGTTAACATTCAATGACATATTATTACCTCCAACTATAGTAAGTTATTTTGCAAAATGCCTAAATAAAAAGTGTTAATGTTCACATTTGTTACTTTATCTATTACTCTGAATATATATCGTATTAATGGCATAAAAACTTTATATCCTATTTATGCCTTAGAATTATGACACTTCAAGATTCGTTCTTTTAACGAACTTTGAGCAGGCATTTTTGCTTCTGCCATCAAACTGGCGGACAGTAAAAAGCTGGCACACTCCTATAGAAGGATGATCCTTTGAACTTGCAATGTTTAATATGAAGTTTTCGCAATTAATGCACTTTAATGAGCTTTTGGTTTCAGCAAGCATAGAAGGTGCATATTTGTGCTTTGAGCAGCAATAATCCGGGGCAACAGCACCATTATCCCTGCATAATACATCATTATTAACAGCAATAATTGTTCCTCGTATGCAGTTACTGCATGTTCTCTTTTGTAGCAATGTTATTCTCCTCTGATTATAATAATGAAATGGTAGATATATTATAACACTGATTAAAGTGAAGTGGAATAAAATGGGTAATAATATTATTTGACAATAACAGTCATAATAATACATACAGCGGCAGGGCTTTAGGAATTTATAACGGTATAAATTCAAAATTATAGAGGAAAAGGATAAAAAATTAGATATTATTAGCTGTATATGACTTAGATTTGTTATAATGTTATTTATATTAAAAGAATATATGGATTGTTGTTAATCTATATATAAATTAGATTATTTTGGGAGAATAATAAGATATGAAGAAAACTACAATACTTAGAAAACGATTTATACCATATGAAACAGTTGATATTTCCGGCGATGAAATGCTCTATAGGGATGATGAACTTATTATCACAAGGTGGAAAGCAATCAGACCGCGAACAGATATTGGCATGGGTGTTTCTTTTGCATTTTTAAAGGATGGCTATAAAATAAGTAGATTTTATGACCCACAGGGGAACTTTTTATACTGGTATTGTGATGTGATTGATGTGGAATATGATGCTGATAATGATACCTATACTCTCATAGACCTGCTTGTGGACGTAAAAATTTTGCCCGACGGGGAAGTGCGGGTATTGGATATTGATGAGGTGGCAGATGCTCTTGATGAAAATATAATAACAAAGGAACAGGCCAGTGATTCTTTAAGGAAGCTTCATAAGCTGTTGGAGATTGTTTATAGAGGAGAATTTCCGCCTAAGGAGTGCAGGGACCGGAAATACTGGGAGGTATAATTGTAGAAGTTTAAGTGAACTTATAAGTATAATATAAAATGATTATTTAACTGATAAGAAACTTAAGAAACTAAAACATAAGAATATGTAAGAAATTATGATAAGTTATAAGAAAATGTAAGGAACAAAAGGAGAAAGGCTCATGGCAAAACTAATTGATTTACATACTCATTCAACTGCCTCGGATGGCAGCCTTACACCCCGGGAACTTGTAAGGCATGCAAAAAATATGGGGCTTCAAGCTATAGCGCTTACCGACCATGATACAATAGACGGAATTGAACAGGCCATTGATGAAGGAGAAAAAGTTGGACTGGAAGTTATAGCAGGCTTGGAAATAAGCGTTGATTTTGATCCGGAAATGCATATACTGGGTTATTTTTTCAATGGTACATATAAAAACATAACCGGTGTTTTGGATGGGCTCATTAAAAAGAGGGATGAAAGGAATCCCAAAATTATAAAAAAACTGAATGAACTTGGATTTGATATAAATATGGAGGAAGTAACAAGCCAGGCTGAAGGTAAAGTAGTTGCAAGGCCTCATATAGCCAGAGTACTTATAAATAAGGGCTATGTAAAAAGTATTCAGGAAGCATTTGAGAAGTATCTTGCAGTCGGAAAGCCTGCATTTTTCCCAAAATCCAAGTTCACTCCGGAAGAAGGGATAAAGGAAATACTTGGTGCAGGAGGAATACCTGTTCTTGCTCATCCCATATACCTGTACTTAAATCAAAAACATCTGGATAAGCTTGTAAAAGAGCTTGTGTCTTATGGGCTAAAGGGAATTGAGGCATACTATGTGGATAATACCGATGATGATACAGGGAATCTGCTAAGACTTGCCATCAAGTATGATCTGATTGTCACAGGCGGCAGTGATTATCATGGAAGTTTCAAGCCTGCCATTGAAATCGGAAAAGGAAGAGGTAACCTTAAGATTCCATATGATATTCTTGATAAAATGAAGACTTTGGATGCTTGACAGGGTATTTTAAAGTGGTATAATAATAAAGTAATTGATATCGATTTTGTGTAAAAAATGCCCTTCACAAGGAAGGGTTATTTTTATCGTATTAGTAAGCAGGGTGAATGGACTATGGATAGGAAAGAAGAAATAAAACCAATAACACAAAATAAAAAAGCAAGACATGACTATTTCATAGAGCAGACAATTGAAACAGGGATAGTTTTGTCCGGAACAGAGGTTAAGTCCATTCGTCAGGGAAAGGTAAACCTTAAGGATAGCTATGCTTCTATCGAAAATGGAGAAGTTATTCTAAGCGGCATGCATATAAGTCCATATGAACAGGGAAATATATTTAATAAGGACCCGATAAGGGATAGAAAGCTTTTGCTTCACAAACATGAGATAAGAAGACTTATAGGCTATGTTCAGCAAAAAGGTTTGACATTGGTACCGATTCAGTTATACTTTAAAGGCAGCAGAGTCAAGCTTGAGTTGGGAGTTGCGAGAGGTAAAAAGCTCCACGACAAGCGTGACGACATTGCACAAAGAGATGCAAAACGAGAAATTGACAGAAAGCTTAAGGAAAGCAACAGGTAAAATTTTTGGAATGCCTAATCCATCCTTTAACATGGGGGCGTAATGGTTTCGACGGGATTGTTGAGACAAAGGTAGCGAGTAGAGGATTCTCGTTGGCCTCTTAAAAAACGAGAACTTAAAATTAAACGCTAAAAACGATAATTTAGCTTACGCGGCTTAATGCCGTGTACGTCTAGCCCAGGTTCCTGCACCTGGGGGCCTAGGCGTCGATAAGTCAGGCCTTTTGCATAGGAAGGTTAAATGCTAGAACTGCTGCAGTGGTAGCCTTGAGCTGCAGCGGAACTTAAAGGCTACGGTAGAGTAGACCCTGCCCTTGGGGGATGCTCGTCAGGAATGCTAAAATGAGGGATACACTCGTAGAAGCTTTTGTGGATATGGTTTCGGACAGGGGTTCGACTCCCCTCGCCTCCACCAATATTAATAAACTGTGATTGATATGATAAGAGCCAGTCCCGTTGTAGGGATGGCTTTTGTTGTTTCTGTTGACAAATATTATAAAGTTGATGGTTAGCAAGGTTAAAGTGTTGACTTTTTGTGTTTTTTAGATGGCTCATTATTGTACTGCAAGAAATAGAGATGTAATAAGAATGCACTTCTACAAAAAAGCAAATGTGAATAATTAAAAGGTATAGCATTTATTAAAATGTTTTATATGTTTTCGCTTTGCTTGGAAGGACTTAATCTAGCGAGACACTAAATGCCTTTAACACATATTTAAATTTCAAATTGGCAATCGCTTTTTCCTTTGTGCTACGAATAATAATTAACAGCACTTTTAGCTATTACGCTGTTAAAAATTTCTACTTTCACAGGAAATAAATAAGGCATTTTATTTTGACATAGAAGTTGAGGAAAAGATAAAGCATACATCTAATAACATTTTGTGATTGGTTGAGTACAAAAAGTACGATGATAGAAAAAGATCGTTATCACAGACTCTTATATAAACGCAGTATCTCTTTTAATCATTTTGGTTGAGTTTTTAAGACATGGTGAAGGGATTTGACATCATTTTATAGAATTAATAAAATATATAATAATTGGATTGGATAGATTTGTTTAAAATAAAGCTAATAACATGTTAACAATTTAAGATTTATGGAGGTCGATATGGATATTTTAGAAAATGAAGAAAATGGTTTTGAAGAAAGAGCAGACTATTTATCAGAAGATGAGCTTATAAAATGGAATGTTGATATTCCATACTTTAATACAATACAAAAAAAGTTAATCGAAAAAGGTGCTAAAGTAATAGTTGGTCCTAGAGGATCTGGTAAAACACATCAAATGAAAATTGCATATAATAATTGTTTGAAAGTTAAGAATAAACCTTTAGCTATATATGTATCATTTAATAAGTATTATCATCTTGAGCCACTACTATCTAAAAATCCTGCAGCAATAACTATTTTTCATACCTGGGTTTTATGTAAAATTATTTTAGCATGCATTGATACAGTAAGAAAATTAAATAAAAATGAGCCTCCATTAAATTTAGATAAAATTGACACTTATAATAATATTGTAATAGAAAAAGTCGAAAAATTCGTTGCTCATGCAGAAAAGGATGTTCAAGAAACATGGCATAGCGATATTTTAAACAATATAACAATACAGTATGTTATTGACTATTTATCGAAATCTATGGCTTTATGTGGTAGAAAAAGGATAGTTTTGCTGTTAGATGATGCAGCATTAACTTTGACGAAAGAGTATATGATAGAATTTTTTGACATTTTCAGAAGTTTGAAGACTCTGACGATTTCTCCTAAAGCATCTGTATATCCCGGAACAACAGAGTATGGCCCTAGATTTCATCTAAAGCAAGATGCTGATCCGCATATGATTTGGTTTGAGCCTGAAGGACAAGAATATGCAGATTTTATCAATGAATTGTGCAAAAAAAGATTTAATAGTATTGAGATTGATGATGGTATAAAGGAATTGCTTAAATATGCTTCTTTTGGAAATCCACGTGCATTTATAATTTTATTGAAAGACTATGAAGAAAATAGATTAAAAACAACTCAAGTAGTTTTTAACGAAATAGTAGATACACGATGTAAGTTATTAAAAGATGAATATCTTTCAATTAAACAAAAGCTTAGTCAATACAGTACAATAATTGATACAGGTTGGGAGTTCTTTGAAGAAATTTTGAAAGAAATTACAACTGCTAACAGAAAATTGTTTAATAGCAATAAAAAGCAGATAGTTATTGGATTACTTGATAATAGAGATAAATCAATTGAACGTATGATTAAGTTCTTAATTGAAGCTGGCCTTTTGTATGAGTTGGGGCCTGTAAAGCATGGAGAAAACAGAGAATATAAAAGATTTATTCCACACTTGATATTTTTATTTCAGAAAAGAGCTTTTTCTAAAAGTAGAGGTTTTAATATAAATGAAATACTAGAATTTTTAAAAAGGAAAAATTACAAACATCCTCTCCGCAAAGATAATATTAGTAAAATGATTAATACTGAAATGCTAAATCTAAACTTACCTCCTTGCACACATTGTGGAGCAAGTAGACTAAGTGAAAATCAGAAATTTTGCCATATTTGTGGGAATGAACTAATATCTAGATCTTCTTTTGAAAAATGCATGCAATTAACAATTGATAAGTTACCATTAACTGAATGGCAAAAAACGAAGATTATGGAAGAGACTGATCTTAAGACAGTTAAAGATTTCTTGTCCATACCGGATATTGGAAGTGAATTAAGAAAGCCACATGGTATTGGGCAAAAGAGAGCTGAAACGATAATTAATAAAGTCTATAAATTAATAGAGGAGTTTCTTGCGTAATGGGAAATTTTAAATATCAAATAA
>ERZ795046.314-NODE-314-length-61108-cov-11.150984_pt1 | contig 61108 bp, 35 predicted proteins | sample MGYA00375130_ERZ795046 | MGnify/ENA primary metagenome ERZ795046 (study PRJEB30175, sample SAMN05720202) | activated sludge metagenome | isolation source: anaerobic digester from wastewater treatment plant | place: Japan | collected 2015-05-15 ... | reverse complement strand
TAATATATTCTTAAGAAAAGGGTATACCATGTCTGTAAACTTCCCGTTTTTAAAATTTTTTAATTCTAAACACTTAATAAAATGATTCTGACATTTCATATTTTCCAGTTGTAATAATTAATTGCTATTGACCCACTATTTCATCTAAATATACTTAATAACAAATGACCGCTGGATTTTTCTTGCAAGTTTTCTATATAATCAACTACCATTTTAACTCGCTCAAAAATTTCTTTATTTCTGAAATCTTTTTAAAATAATCATTTACTCTATATTAATTTCATTTGGTAAAAAATTATTTATATAGAACAGATAAAATTATCTTCTCAAGAATAAAATTTTATTTAGAAAAAATTAAAAGCAGCCGCTGGCCCGAACGGCTGCTTTTTTCTTATAATAAGACCATTCATTAATAAGTTGATACTTGGGAGGGACATCAACTTACTAACTAATATCATTATCGACAGGAGAATAAAAAAACTTTAATAAATTTTTAAAAACTTTTTTACTGCTAAAAATACTTCTTCTGGCTTAATATCATTTAAGCATTTTAGTTCATTACATTTAATTTCCTGGTTAAATTTATAACAGGGCTGGCAATCATAATTTTTTGATATTACAATTGAAGCAGGATTAAAAGGACGATTTTTATTAATTATTGTAGGACCAAAAATAGCAATAACAGGAATATCAAGAGCATTAGCAATATGCATAAGACCACAATCATTTGCAATAAATAACTTCGCTTTTCTTATTAGTGCTGCTGTTTGATTTAATTTTAATTTACCTATACAATTTAATATTTTTTCATTATTATTTTTTTTATCTGCTAATAAATATTCTTCCTGTTTGCTACCAAAAAAAACTACTTTTATATTTAAGTTTGTTACAATCAAATTTGCTAAAATTAAAAAATTATCAATATGCCATCTTTTCTCTTTTAAAAAATTTCCTGAACCTGGTGCAATTCCAATAAATTCTTCTTTTATTACATTTTCATAAAAATTATCAGCAAATTGAATATCATCATTATTTAAATAATAAGTAAGTTTTAAATCTTTTTCAGTTCCTTCTTTTATAATTGACTTAATTATCAGAAAATTTCTAATCACTTCGTGTGTGTTTGAAAGATTATTATTTTTTTCACATAAAAAAAATTTAGCAAAAATAAATCGTGAAATTAAATATGCTTTTTTTTTATTTATGCCCATCGTAGCAATACAGTAATCATATCTATTAAAAAAAAGTTTAATAAGAAGAAAAATGATTTTAATAAAATTTGAGGGAATAATAAAAACATTACGAACAAAAGGAATATTAATAAAAACATCCGGTAGACAATTTTTAGTAATTAAAAAATCAAAGTTAGCAAAAGGATAATTTTTATTTAAAATAATTAAAGAAGGAATGAATAAAACAGCATTGCCAATGCCGCCAGGTAAAATGATTAAAAAATTTTTACTATTTTCCATTCTTTTCATTTAAATATGAAAGGAATTCCATATTGTTGTTTGTTTGTTTCATTTTTTCAATTAAAAATTCAATCATCTCAACTTTATCCATATTGGTTAATGCCTTTCTAATAAGCCATACTTTATTTAGTATATTTGGTTCTAATAATAATTCTTCTCTTCTTGTGCCAGAACGCATTAAATCAATAGCAGGAAAAACACGCTTATCTACATGCTTTCTGTCTAAATGAAGTTCCATATTTCCTGTTCCTTTAAATTCTTCAAAAATAACTTCATCCATACGGGAACCAGTTTCAATTAAAGCAGTAGCAATAATAGTGAGACTGCCACCTTCTTCAATATTGCGTGCAGCACCAAAAAATCTTTTAGGTTTATGAAGCGCATTTGAATCAACACCGCCAGATAAAACCTTACCAGAAGTAGGAACAGTTTGATTATATGCTCTTGCTAATCGAGTAATACTATCAAGTAAAATAACAACATCTTTTTTCATTTCAACCAATCGTTTAGCTTTTTCAAGCACCATTTCAGAAACCTGAACATGTCTATCTGGTGGTTCATCAAAAGTAGAAGAAATTACTTCACCTTTAACACAACGCTGCATTTCAGTAACTTCTTCTGGTCGCTCATCAATAAGTAAAACAATCAAATAAATTTCAGGATGATTAGTTGTTATGCTTTTTGAAATTTTTTGCAAAAGGACTGTTTTACCTGTTCGTGGTGGAGCAACAATCAAACCGCGTTGACCTTTACCAATAGGTGTAAATAAATCCATAATACGCATTGACATATCTTCATTATAAACTTTTTTTGATGTTTTTTTAGTATTTATTATTTCTAAATTTATTTTTTTATCAGGAAATAAAGGAGTTAAAGAATCAAAAGCAATTCTTTCTTTTGCTGCTTCAGGATCAGTAAAATTTACTGATTCAATTTTTAATAAAGCAAAATATCGTTCACCTGATTTTGGAGGTCGCACAATACCTGAAACAGTATCACCTTTTTTTAAGCCAAATTTTTTAATTTGAGAAGGTGCGAGATAAATATCATCAGGACCAGGTAAATAATTATATTTTGGTGAACGCAGAAAACCAAACCCATCTTTTAAAATCTCTAAAACACCTTCACCATAAACTTCACCTTCTTTTTCAATTTCTGCTTTCACAATTTCAAAAATTAAATCTTGCTTATTCAGTTCTGATAAATTTTCAATATTTAACTTTTTTGCCAATGCTTGTAAATCACTCATAGTTTGATTTTGCAAATCTTGAATATTCATTAAACTAACCTCCTGATATTTTATATATTGAAAAATTTTTTACACACTATATAAATATTAAAAATATAATTATTATTTAATTCGACTTATCTTCTACAAAATATAGAATTGTAGAATTAATTGATATGAAAAAAATAATATAAAAATTCATTCTTCTGGAAATCGGGTTACTCCTGTAATTGTAGGATAACATCTTTATATATTATAAAAAATAATTTGTCAATAAAATAATGCATAAAATATGTAAAAAATGTAGTTGATAATAAAAAACATATTTAATTAAACTTTTACAAAATCTTCTAAAATAAAAACTATAATTCGTTCATCATTTTTAGTGCTTAAATCAGTATGAATTGATTTAACCTGAATATTTAATACATTATAAATAATTTGTTCAAGAATGTTTCGAGAATTCTCAATAAGTTTTATTCTTATTTGTTTTACTAAAATTGCATCATCAGATTTAGAACATAATTGTTGCTCTGCTTTTGTTAAAATGCCAGACAATCGGACGATTACCATATCTTCAATAATAAAAGTTTTACATTGTTCAGGACCACGACCTAAATATTCTTTTTCAAATTTAATTATTTCTTTAGTGATTAAATCCTGTAATTTACCTATATTTTGATTCATTATATAAATTTAAGAATTGAAAAAAATAATTTATCACTTATCTATTTGTTTTTTTGTTAATAATTTCTCTCACCAGTTTTAAGTTATATTGAAGTTCAAGATTAGCAGTATCAATAGATAATGCTTTTTTATATTCTCGCTCAGCTAATTCAGGTAAACCTTTCTCAAAATAACAATTGCCTAATGCAGTATATATTTTTGGTTCATCAGGTAAATATTTTTGTGCAGTTTTCAAATACTGAATTGCAGTATTATAATCTTTTAAATTTATATAAGCAAGTGCAGTATTATAATAAAGTATGCCATCATCATTTTTTATTGAAATGCCTTTTAAATAATAATTTATTGCTTCATCAGTTTTCCCCATTAAATTAAGTATATTTCCTAAATTTTTATAAGTAGCAACTAAAACACTTTGAGATGGATTATTATTTAAAACATCTTTAAATAACTGAATGGCAGATTCAAAATTACCTTCATTGTAAAAAACATAAGCAAGCATAAATAAAGTTTCATAATCATTTTGATTATTCTTATAAGCAATATCAAGATACTTTTTTGCTTCATTATATTTTTTTAATTTGAATAATAAAGCTCCCATTGATTTATTATAATCAAAATTATTATAATTCATTTCAAGTGCTAATAAATAATTTTCTTTTGCTTTATCAAATAGATTTAATTTTTCATATAATAAGCCAATGTTATAATAAATAAAATCATATTTATTATAAATCAAAGCATTATTAAATGCTTCTATTGCTGCATTATAATAACCTTTTTCTGAAAGAATAGTTGCAACTTTGATAAAGGCATTATATAATAAAACATTTATATCCTCAAAAAATTCTGGATATTTATTTTTTAAAGTAGAATTTATTGCTTTTTTAAAATAATTAAATGCAAGATTTAAATAATTATTTGAATAGTAAATATTTCCAAGTGCATAATAAACAGAATAATTATCTTTTGCATTTTCTTCTGCTTTTTTAAAATGATAAGCAGCAAAATCTAATTTATTATTTTCAAAATATAGATTACCTAATAAAAGATGATATTTATAATTATTTGGCTGTAATGATAATAATTTTAATAATGTTGTTTCAACAGAAATATAATCTTTTTTTGCTAAATAAGCATAAGAAAGATTTTCAAGAACTTTTAAATCATCACCTTTAATTTGTAAATATTGATTTTTATATTCAATTGATTTATCAAGTTCATTATTTAATTCATATACATTTGATAATAAATTTAATATTTTTAATTTCAGTTCATCCTTCTCACAATTCTTTAATGCTTCTTCTAACATCTTTATTGATAAAACATAATCTTTATTCAAGTAATAATATAAGCCTTGATTAAATAATAATTCACTATTATTTATATTTTTTGCTCTTCCAAACTGGATTATATCAATTGCTTCATTTTTTTTATTTAAGAAAATATAAAGATTAAATAATGCTGTATACGCATCAATAAATGAATTATCTAATTTTATTGCATTCTTATATTCTTGAATTGCTTTATCATATTGATTATTATGTTCATATATTAAACCTAAATTATAATGATAAGAAGCATTATCTGTTTCAATGTTAATAGCATTTATATAATTATAAATTGCTTCATTATATTTACCTAAATTGAAATAAATATTACCTAAATAAATAAAAGAACTAATAACTACTTTATTCTCTTTTTTACCATATTCAATCACATTCTTAAATTCATTAATAGCATTCTCATAATCTTTTTTATTATAATACTCAATTGCTTTTATAAAAGATTGCTGACATAAAATACTTTCCTGTTGTAACATTTTTTCAATTACATCAGGCGACATTCCTTCAGTTATAATTTCTTTTTCTATTGTTTCAATTTTTTCTAAACCTTTTAAAAATTTTGGTTTTTCAGCAACAGGTTGAACTTTTTTTTCTTTCACTTTTTTTAAAATAGAAGTATCAATGTAAATAACAGAAGCCCAGCATAAAATAATAAGGAAAATACCTGATAAAAAGCGTGTTAATTTTATTTTTTTAAAAGATAATTTTGGAATAGTAATAACAATTTTAGGTAGAAAAAATTTTTTATTATTTAACGGGCTCAATATTCAGCCCCCTTTTTTTTATAATTTTATCAAGTATTCCATTAACAAATTTATTTGAATTTTTATTACTATATCTTTTTGCTAATTCATTTGCTTCGTTTATTATCACAACTTTTGGTATATCTTCACAAAACATAATTTCAAAAATAGCCATTCGCAAAATATTCAAATCGATTAATGATAATCTTTCTAATTTCCAGTTATGTAGTACATTTTGTATTTCATTATCTATTAAGTCAATATTTTTTAAAGTACCAATAATTATTTTTTTGGAATAATTAAAAATTAAATTAAATTTAAAATTATTAATTTCACAAAAATATTTTATTAATTCGTCAATATCATTTTCTTTAATCGTATTATTAAAATGTGTTAAATATAAAATTTGCAAACTAATTTCTCTTGATTGCCTTCGACTCATAAATTATTTATTTCTTTCAATAGATTAGCCATTTCTATTGCTGTTAATGCTGCTTCTCTACCTTTATTGCCTGACTTGGTGCCTGCTCTTTCTATTGCTTGCTCTAAATTATCCGGTGTTATTATCCCATAAATAACTGGTATTTTATTATTTAATGAAATTGTTGCAATTCCTTTTGTTACTTCTGCTGCAATAAAATTAAAATGTGGAGTGTCACCTTTTATTACTGCACCCAAACATATAATTGCATTTAATTCTTTTTCAGCAAGTTTTGCTGCTGCTAATGGAATTTCAAATGCACCCGGCACACTGATAATAATTATATTTTCTTCTTTTACTCCATTTCTATATAATGTATCAACACAACCTTCCAATAATTTATCTGTTACAAATTCATTAAAACGCGATACAACAATTCCTATCTTTAAATTTTCACCTATAAATTTTCCTTTGATTTTCTTCATCTTTTTGCTCCTAAAAATAATTAAAAAATTTTTTTTATTATATATTGTAATTTATATAATTGTCAAATATTTTCAATAAGATGTCCTAATTTCTTTTTTTTAGTAATTAGATATTCTTTATTATATTCATTTATTGGTGGTTCTAATGGTATTCGTTCAACTATTTCAAGGTCATATCCTTTTAACCCAATTATTTTTTTTGGATTATTTGTCAATAATTTTATTTTTGTTATTTCTAAATCTTTTAAAATTTGTGCGCCTATTCCATAATCTCTCAAATCAGCTTTAAATCCTAATTTTTCATTTGCTTCTACTGTATCATAGCCTTTATCCTGTAAACTATATGCTTTTATCTTATTGACCAATCCTATACCGCGACCTTCCTGTGCCATATAAACTAATATGCCATTTCCTTCTTTTGCAATTAACTCTAATGCTGTATATAATTGATTCTGACAATCGCAACGAAGTGAACTTAATAAATCACCAGTAAAACATTGACTATGAACACGAACTAACACTGGTTTATCTACATTTACTTTTCCTTTTACTAACGCAAGATGACAACTATTATCAATTATATTTTCATAAACAATAATTTTAAAATGACCAAATTTTGTTGGTAATTCTGCTTCTGTCACTCTTCGAACTAATTTTTCTTTTCTTAATCTAAATTCAATTAAATCACGAATTGTTGTAATTTTTAAATTATGCTCTTTTGCGAATTTTTCTAAATCATTCATTCTTGCCATAGTGCCATCTTCATTTAATATTTCACAAATAACACCGTAAGGTTTTAAACCAGCAAGACGAGCTAAATCAACTGAACCTTCTGTCTGACCAGTACGAACTAAAACACCACCATCTTTTGCTTTTAATGGAAATAAATGACCTGGCACAACATAATCATTTTTTGTTGCGTCATCTTTTATTACATCAGCAATTGTTTTTGCTCTATCATAAGCTGAAATACCTGTTGTAATACCATAGCGTGCATCGATCGAAACTGTAAATGCAGTGCCAAATGTTGCTTGATTATTTTGTGTCATCATTGGTAATTCAAGTTTTTTAACTTTTTCTTCTGTTAATGCAAGGCAAATCAGACCACGGCCATATTTAGTCATAAAATTTATTATTTCTGGAGTGGCAAATTCGGCTGCTATACATAAATCGCCTTCATTTTCTCTGTCTTCATCATCGACAAGAATTATCATTCTACCGGATTTTATTTCTTTTATTGCTTCTTCTGTTTTAACTATCATAATTTTTGTATTTTATAAATAACTATATTTCAATTCAAGAAAAAAAATAATATTTTTGATTATCTCAATTTGAAAATTAAATGGAGATAATTTAGTATTTAATAATATTTTTCACATCACTGGCAATTTTATCAAGTAAATCAAATAAATCTTCAACACTACCAAAATAATCTTTTTCAGATAATAAAAGTCCTAAATCTGTTGAATATACTTGAACTCTTATTATGAGTTTATCATTATTTATAAAGGAATAATAGCCAGTAATTAAATAATCAGCATTTAAAAAAATACCTAATTTTCTTGCATCAGCAGAATTTTCTACTTTAACTATATTTAAAGAAGAACTATATAATGAGATAATATCTTTTGGAATAAATTCAACAAATGGTGATTTAATTTTTATTTCTTTGATTATAATTTCAGGCACACTGTTATCTAATCGAATAATAATATTAGTATCAACGAAAGGACGAAAATCTAAAACAGCAATCTTAAATGATTTTACAATTTGTGGTGCTGTTTTTTCCTGTTCTTTTTCTTCTATAGCTTTCTTCGTCTCTTCTAATAATTTTTTCTTTTCTTCTTCTTTCTTTAATTTTTCTTCTACTTTTTCATATTGTATTTCAGTTGTTGGACCAAAACCAACATTAAAAGCAAATAAATGAGTACTTCCGCCAAAATTATTATCTGGTCGTTCGTAAGAATAATCAAGTGATGTTGAACCGCCTTTCAAAGAAAAACCAAAAGCATACTTTAAATCTTTTTGTCCATATAAATCTTTTGTTAAACCAGCCCGAATAATAAAAGCATAATCGCTCGTTTTTGCTGGATACTGCAAATATTTAAAATATTCTCTTCTTGGTGAAATAATAGCCCCTCCTAAATTACTCCAGATTAAAAACTCACTACCTAAATGAATTGATTTTAATTTTTCATCTTCAGCACCATCTAAATCTGTTAATATTTGTATTCTTGGATTTAATTCATATTTTATTCCAGTTCTGTATGCAAATAATTCATCTTCTTTTAAACCAGATGTCCACTTTTTATAGCCAAATAAATTAAATAATGAAATACCAAAGAAAAAATTTTCAGTTAATTTACCGATATAACCTAAATTCAAATTATATCCTTTTGCATTTCCATTTGTTATATTACTACTTACTCTTGTATAACCTAAAGAAGCACCAAAAAAATTATTTTGGTCAAAAGGAAAAGCAAAAGTATAATGATAATAATTTTCGCTCCAATCTAATCTGTCAAAAACAAAAATATCATTGTAATTATATTCAATCTTTGTATTTAAAACAGATAAAGAATGAAAGGTATTTTTAAAAGGAAAAGCATAAATTAAAGCATTTTGCTTAATAAAATCAAGTGAATATAAATTACCAATATACATACCATAAAAATAATTTCTATTAATATTACTTATTGCTGCGGGGTTATAAGAAATTCCACTTATATCATTATTCATTGCTGTGAAAGCACCACCTAATCCACTTGCACGCACGCCATAATAAATATTACTCTGACCTATTATATCTGATGCTAATATTTGTAGGCACCATATATTCAAAATAATTAGCATTGTTAAAATTTTATATCTCATTCACTTCTCCTTTTTTATTATTATTTTATTTCAAAATTATTAATACAATTACAACCTGAAAAAATTAAACCAATTTTATGTAACTCTCCTTCATAATTCATTCTTATTTTGTATCTTTTTAATTGCTCTTCTACTTCTCTTTTTTTTCTAATGAATATTCTTCTACTATTACTACCTTTTATTTTTCCACTTTTTATTAACTCATCCAATATTTTAAAATTCTCTTCACAATTCTTGATATTAAATAAATTCCTTATTTTTGTACAATCACTTACTATATTTGAATCAAGCATTCTTTCAGGACTCTTATTTTCTTCATATTCAAAACTTGTAAAATAATATAATATCATATCTGGATTAAATATTCGTTCTATTACACGACTGCTAAATAAATAACCATTATAATGTTTTTCTAATTCTTCAAATATTTTCTCTTTATCTATTCCATTATTTCCATCTAATCGTTTTTCTAAAATATAACGAACTTCGCTATATGTAAAGCCCATCATTTCATTTAAGCCTTTTTCTATTGTTATATTTTTTTTATATTAAAGCCATAATTTTCTTCTGCAATAACTCGAAAATTACTTATTCCATAAGGTAATTTTATTTTTAATTTCATAAAAAATTATTTCATTACAACAATTGGAAATGTTTTATCAATATTTATTGTTGGTGAAACAACTTTTAATTTAACTAAATAAACACCATTTTTAACTAATGATGAAGCATCATTTCTACCAGCCCATTCTAAATAATCAGCACTACTATTCCATTTAACTACTTTAACTAATTCACCTTTTAATGTATAAATTCGCATTTCGGCAAAATTTGTTCCATCTGGCACTAATACTTTTAATGTTTGACCTGGTATTGTTGGATTGAATGATGGTTGATTATCAGTTTTACCGCTTATACCAACAGCAACAATTTTATTGTAATAAATATTTACAACAGCGGAAGAATCAGAAATATTATTATATTCATCTATACCAATCACATAAAATTGAGTTTTCGATGAATTAAAATCTAATTCCACATTCTGGAAAGTATAAGAAGAACCACCTTCCCAATCATCTGGTGTTTCTCTAAATTTTACATTATTTCTATATAAAATTATTTTCTTTTGTTTTTCTGCTTCGCCACTTGCTTCTACAACAACATTTAATCGGAATTCACCAGGTTTTACTTCATAATTATTTGTCGGACTTGTTATTGTTAAAACTGTAACATTTGCTTTATCAACTTTTATTATTGCTTTTTCTTCTATCTCTGCTTGTGCATTATTAAATGCATCAATAGCCTGTGAATAAAATTCAAATTCTATTTCTTTACCACTTAAAAAAGTTGGAACAGTCCATAAATAAGTAAATTTCTTGGTTTCTGTATCATAATCTGCACTACTTACTAAATATTCGTTACTATAAGTTTGGCCTTTATATGTATATGACATTATTATTTTTAATTTGGTATATGCGCTACTGAAATCTAATGGCGAATCATTATTATCCCAAGCTTCACCGCGTAATAAAACCTGTGTTTCTGATGATATTGTATATGTCTGACCAGCCACTGGAAATGTTAAATATGATGTTGGTGGTATTGTATCGCTTATCACACCGCCACCTGGCTCTTCTACAACTGAACCTGCTATTATTATTCCTTTATATTGTGATACATTGTTGGCACCATCTACGACTTTTATTAAATACTTATACTGACCATCTGCTATAGTCCCTGGGTCCCAGATTGCTTTATAAATACCATTCCCATTAAATATTGGTGTAGTTGATAATGTTTTTATTATTTTTTCATCTTTATCAAGTATCGTTACATTTAATTGAAAACCAGGGTCTGATTCTACTCTAAAAATCATTACATTATTATTCATACCAGAACCAGAAGCAATAAAACTAAAACCAGTCAATGATGAAAAAACTGTATTTATCGGATATCGCTTCCCGACTTCGTCAGTTGCTTTTATTGTTATTATCTCTTGCGTTGTTATATAATTACCATTCATATCAGTTCCTATTGCTTGAACATTAACATCAAATACAGTTTGAAATTCTTTTATTAATGCTATCTTTGTTGGATATGAAAATTGATTCGGTCCTGCAAACCAGCCGCCACGCATTACTACATTTGAACCCGAATCATCGGCATCATAAATACGGTAATGACCGATATAAAATGGTGTTTCTAAATCAGATATTTTAAATTGAATTTCTACTTTATCATTTATTCCATCGCCATTTGGAGTAAATGGATTTGGCTTTACGAAAATATCGGAAATCGTCGGGCCTGCTATATTTATTATTAATGATATTGATGCTTCTTTTGACCTATTGCCTGTTCTATCTACTGCATATAATCTTAATAAATATTCTCCTTCACTTAAATTATTCCGATTTATAACATAACTATCAACACCTGATTTATACCATTGTGAAGTAAGAACGATTGTTTCACCTAATGTAACATTTATTGGATAAATTGTTATCGTAACAGTTGCACCTTCATCGTTTTCTATTAATTCAAAATATAATGACGCTGTATCTTCATAGCCATCGCCATTTGGTGAAAATGGATTTGGTATTGCATATACATTTGTTATTATTGGTTTTATAATATCTGTTGCATAAGGTCTATATTTAATTAGTATTGTATCATTCATCTGACTGAAATAGCCATTATTATTTAAAGCACGCGAAGAGATATAATAGTCTGCTGTATCACCTTTAAATTCATAATAATAATACCAGCGTTGTGTGCCTTTGTTATAATATGGTTTTGCTACTATTTTATTACCTGTTCCTGTATCTATCCATAATTCTATTCCAATTATTTCTCCTTTATCTGTTAATGCCTCGCCTTCCACTATCACATAAGTATCTATTATTACCTGTTCATTTATAAAGGAAGTAATCTTTGAATAAAATTTTGTCGATGTATCTATTGCATTTGTATCTGTTATTATGATTAAACTACTTTTTTCATATAAATTATCAATATTATAAATAGAATTACTAAATGAAAAACTATATGTATCTAAATAAGCCTGTATTTTATCGCCTGCTGATATATCCGCAGATGTTTTTAAAACTATAATATAATCTATATTATTATACACATCACTATCAGGTAAAGTTAAATTTAGATTATCAAAATAAGCATTATAAAAATCCCATCTATTAAATGCTTTTATAAAACTATCTGTATTTATATCAAACAATACCTCTTCAGCACTTCGCTTCTTCCATAATGTTATTCCTGCTCTTGAATCACTTAATAATCTGCTACTTAAATCATTCTGACTAAATCCTGTTGTTTGTTCAAAACTTACTTTTAATGTATTTAATTTTATTGAACTATTTTTTGAAAATGTATTTATGCCAAATAATGGAATATAAGAATTAGCATAAGAATATTGAGTATCATAAGTTAAATCAGTAATTTGTAAATAAATATTTGAATACAAAGTATCAGTGCTTATGCTTTCTGTTGCTGTTCGACCGCTTAAATTTATACCATTTGTTGGAATTGAAATAGTAAATGAATCACCAACATTTATTTGATTTGATGTTCGTATTACTACATAAAAATTTGTACCATTTGGCAACCCCATAATTGGATATTGCCCAATAATAGGTATATTTATTACACTATCATTTCCTTCGGAAGTAAAATACAAATTCGAAGCAATAGCAACACGCATATCACTTTCATCAAATACTCCGCCTTTTGTTGAACTTGTATCTTCCATATATATTGCTATTCCTGATGTATCATAATTTCCGATATTTTCTAACCATTCGCTTTTAAATGATGATTTATTATGAAATTTTAATGTTAATTCTGTTAAATTCAAATTCGAATTGTAATTATCAATAATATTTATTTTAAAAATTGGGATATTTTTATTAACATCAATGGTAGTATCGGTTGTTGTTAAATCAGTTAATTCAACTTTAAATGCTGGCCCAAGTTTAATAGTAGTATCAATCTCATTTTTATTACCAGCACCATCAAATACTCGAATTATTATTTTTAGATTTTCACTATATTTTGCTGGCTTTATAAAACAAACAAATTTTACTTTATCATCGTAAATATTAGTATCAATTATATCTTCATCAATCAATGGAAAAATACGAGTATTTTGATATATATTTACACCTGATGTTTTACCTTCTGAAATGATAACATTATTACCAGAATAAATATAATAAGGCACAGTATTATAAACATCAGCTAAAAAAATCTCATCAATTAAGAAATCAAATTTACCTTCCGTGCCTTCAGGGTCATCAGCCCAATAATCACCTTTTTCTATTGAATGTGTTTGCCAATCATCATTCTTTTCATCACATTCTTCTTCATCAATTAAACCATCACCATCATTATCTACTCCATCCGAAGCAAATATTGCATTATTCCAAATATTGCCATTATCAATAGAATATTGCACAATATAAACACCAGTTGTATTACCATAAATACTGCTATATGGCGAAGGTGTTGTCGCTATTTCACCATATAATCTATATGTACCTACTGCTGCATCCTCCATTACTTTATCAAGTGAAATTGTGGGAGGCTGATTATCGAATGAAATAATTATGCTATCAATTGTTGTATTATTTGAATAATCAGTTGCTACAATATAAATAGTGCACGGACCATCATTTATTCCCTGATTAACAATTTTAAAACTCCAGGTAGCAAAACTATCAGTGCTAATTGCATTATAAGTATCAGACCAGCCTTCGGATGTTTGCCAGAATATTTTTATTGATTGTATTCCGATACCATCATCTTGCGCTGTGCCTATAATGTCCGTCGCGCGTTTATATATTGACTCTATTATCTTTGTTTTTATTTTTTCCATTATCTCACTATAATTACCTTCTATATAAGCAGTATCACCACCTGTTATAGTTACAAGCGGCAGCATTTCATCATAAATTGAACTTTGACCAAAATAACCTATTGCAAAACAAATTACATTTTCCAGTTTCATTCGTTCTGCTGTTTCTAAATATGAATATTGCGCATAATCCGGGTCGCCATCTATGTCTGCTAATTTATTATCGGTTATAATAACGAAAAATTTTTTTACTCCTGTTCTAAATGGAGCAGTATCTAATGTCAAATGAATTGCTTCAAGTCCCATCTCATCTTCGGCTCCACCATTTTCTGCTTGAATTGTTGCTAACCAACTTTTTAACTGGTCAACTGATGAAGTCATTCCGTAAAAATAAACTACATCAGTATCAGTATAACCTTTATCATTAAATTTAGTTAAACCAAAATAAGCATTTATACCAGCACTTTGCAATCCTGCTGCTAATTTTCCGACATTATTTTTTACATTATTTATTGTGCCTGCCATTGATGCAGTAAAATCGATTAAAAATACAATATCAACATTTGCGATACTCTGGTCAGAATAATTTGATAATACAGAATACATCGGCGGACTAATTATATTTAATTCAGGTGGTGTCTTATCAGCACGATTTATTATTGTGCCAGTTGTTATATCTTTTTGTATATAACCTGTGCTTAATGTAATACTTTCGCCAAATATTTTGACTTTAAATGCATCATTATATGTAATACTATTTGATGTTCTTATGCATAAAAATATTGATGAATCACCAATTGTATCTGGTAATGGAAATGCTTCAGATAATTCAAGTTCTATAAAATAATATTTATCACTACCAGTCCAGGATTTTGATAAATTAACTGGTATAAATAAATCATTTACATCAAGTGTATCATTATTATTTTTATCAACAATTAAACAAACACCATTCTCTGATAATGATAATAAATCATCTTTTGTAAAATTATTAACATTTAAAAAACTAACAACTAATTTTTGCAATGTATAATTATTTCCATTATCTGCAAAATCAATTTTTATAACTGGTATTGTATTTCCATTTGTATATAAATATGTTGTTTCACTTAATAAATTTGTATAACTCACATAAGGATTTGCAGTAAGTGGTCCGGCAATAATTGAACTTAAATTTGATGCATTATTAAATTCAATATCACCAGAATTTATTGCAACATTAAATTGTTTACCTGCGGTTAATGTACTACTTGTTCGTAATGCGATAAAATAATCTATACCTTTATTTGCACCTGTATTATCTGTATTTACATATTCATTATTTCGGAATACTAATTTTATTATTGTATCAGTCTGCCAACTAATACCATCAGCAAGTGAAACAATAGAATCACCTTCATCAAATTCACCATTAATTAAGCCATTATCTTTATAAACCAGAATTCCACTCATTGGCGTAGAATTTATCGGTAATAAATCTGATTTAGTAAATGTGCCACCACTTACAGAAATAAAATTCAAGCGAATAGCGTCAAGAGTTTGACCTGCTGGCCCTGTTATTGCTAATCCAATAATTGGTGTTGGGTCTGATAAAATATCTATATAATCTGATTTTTTTATATCATATAAAGTTCGAAAATCAATAGTAATTGAATCTGTCATTGTATTACCTGCTTTATCAAGTGCGATAGCTGATATACGATATAATCCTTCACCATAACTACTTGCGAGTGTATAACTAAATGTTTGATAATAAGTTTCTGATGATGTATTTGTTGCATTAAAAATACCCTGTGAAATAAAATTTGCACCATTTTTGGTTATTGTATCAACTTCAATTTTTATAAATACAGTATCAATTTTTGATGATTGGTCTCCTATTAAAATACTATCACCATCAACATCATAAGAAACACCTGTAAATGTATATGGTAATATTTCAATTATTGTGTCATTAATAGAATCAATTTTAACATAAGGCGAACTTATATCAAGATATAAATTCAAATACATTGTTGTATCATTTCCTGCTTTATCGGATAGTTTAATTGGTATAAAAACATCACCATCATTTAAATTTATCTTACTACCAGTTGTAAATGAGAATTCAATTGAATTTATTGAACTCCCTTGTTTTATTATTGTATCCGTTCCTAATATATCAAAACTAAATTCAACAGTTATTGTTTCACCTGGGTCTTCTGCTGGATTATAATAAATTTCTATCATTTCATTTTGTTTCACAAATGTATCATTTTCAACCATACTATATGTTGTTGGTGTAATATATTTTTGTGTCCTTATTATAAAATTTTCGCCAATATTTATTGTTGGTGGATTATTATCTATATACAAATTAACATAAGCAGTAGTATCATTTGCACCATCTGATAATATTATTGTAATTGTATCATAAGTTCCTACTGGTGTTGAATAATTTTTATTTGAACTAAAAGTATATGTCGCTTTAATTTGATTAGTTGTTACATTTTCATAAGAAAATCTATCTGAACTATAATCACTATCTTTTAAATCTAAATCAGTATATAATAAAATTGAATTTGTATCATCGACTGGATCAAAATTTATAATTATTACTATTGAATCATTTGCCTTAAAAATAGTATCAGAACCATAAGCAACTGTTGTATCTATATAAACTGATGTAATAATTGGTGGTATATTATCAATTTCTAATTGATAGTATTCAGTATCACCTATATTACCAACTTTATCAGTTGCAGATATTTTTAAATTACCATAATAATTACCTGCCAGAGTATCAGCTGAATTTTTATAAATTATATACCATTTCATGTAGGTAGCATCCGGCGTTATTACTAATGTTCCACCTGCTATATCCGTAGCATAATTAAAATAACCATTTATTTCTTTTAAATCAATTATCGGTGTATCAACTTCCTCATAATATTCGACAGTAAAATAAAAGTTTTCTCCTTGCTTATAAACTGTATCTGCTTTTATTTGCCAGGTTGAATCAGAATATGAAACAAATCCATCTTTTATTATACCTGGTTTTAATGTGTCTGCTATCATCCAGAAACTATCATTATAAATTCCAACATCTGATTGAATTGTTTTATTATCTTCTTCTTCATAAAAAGTAATACTACCTTTTTCTATATAAAAACTAAATGCATCATTCGTTGTTTTATTAACATTTAATCCTTGCCAATATCTTGTATCACTCGTTATACGAACAACAATAAAAAATCTATTTTTATTATTATTTATATCAGGCACTTCGAGTGTATCTGGTGTTAATGTGACTTCTAAACCTGAAACACTCCAACTCGGCACTTTTGATAATACTACTAATCTATCAGTATTAATATTAAAAATACCATCTGAATCACTATCAACCCATAATGATACACCTGAATATGTATCATTCGTTAAAGGTGCAAAATCTTGTTGCATAATTGAACCTTGTTTTTCTTTAAATTTTATTGTTATATTCTGGATTTGAACACCTGTCTCTTTATTATCATACACTTTTATTCCTATTATTGGTATTGGAATTGTTGTATCTGCTTTAACATAAGTATGTGAAGTAATCAAATTTTCGAATTCTAATGGAACTTTAAACTTTATTTCATTTGTCCTTATTGATTCTTTCGCTGTATTTGATGAATATCTTACTCCATTTATCGGTATCATAACCACAAAAGTTTCGCCATATATTATATTGGTATCTGTTTTTATACAAACAAAAAAATTACTCTTTCTCGCTGGTGTATCTGAAATATCTTGACCACTTTCAAATGTAAATGTTAATTGATTATTTATTATTTCCGTTGGTATTGCTGATTCTTTTAATGGTATTCGCTGGTCTATCATTGTATCAAATTGTCCATCAAAATTAACATCAACCCAAAATTGAATGCCACTTGTATCTGAATTTGATAATGGTGCTAAATAAGATAAATTAAAATTATTTTCAAATTCTAATGTTATACCATCAAATGTTTCTGTTGCTCCTTCGCCATCGTTTACTGTTATTTTTATTATTGGTGTTATTTCGCTATTTGCTGGCATTCTAAACCCTTCGGTTACTAAATTTGTTAATTCCGTATTATTTATTACATTTCCAATTATCTTTTTTGTGCTTATATTATTTCCTATTACACCACCTACTGAAAATTTTACACTATTAACTTTTATTTCAGCGTAAAAATCATCACCAAAATCAATTTGTCTGCCTGGATTTATTGTAATAAAATAATCATTACCTTTATTTAAACCTGTATCATTTAGAGGTAAATATATTAAATTTCTATCCTCTGCTTTAACTAAATCAAAATTAAAAGTTATTGGAAAACCATCTGTATCAGGTCCAAACCATCTTATCCCACCTATTTCAAATCTTATTGGACTATCGGTCGATGCTTCGAATAAGCCATTGCCATTCGCATCACGCCACAAACATACACCACCATCTGTATCACCTGTTAATTCTGCTAAATCCCATTTATTAAAATTTATTGTTCCAGTATCTTTAAATACTATTCGTAATTCCTTAAAATATATCTCATCATTATAATTTGAATTTACATTTATTCCGATTATTGCTAATGGTGAATTGCTTGTTGAAAACTTTTGTTCAACTTCTGTTAAATCACTAAATATTACAGGCACGCCAATGGTTAATATATATGAAGTATCATATACATCTGTATCTGATTGACCGTATTGAAATTCTATATCACCACCTTCTATTGATATTTGAAATTCTGTCCCCATCTTTGCATCTGTACTTGTTTTTATTATTATAAAATAATCTATAAAACCTTCATCTACATCTTCTATATCAAGTGGGGTAGCAAAAGTGAAAAATGCTGTTGTATCATCTATCCAATATGGTGCTATCACTGTTTGGATTTCATCTATTTCTTTTTCAAATATTCCATTATTATTTACATCATACCATATCTGTATTCCACTATTTTTATTCGTTGTTAATTCTGCTATTACACTACTATCACTACAATGAATCTTAATTGAATTTATTTTCTGAATACCACCATCACCATCTTTGATATTCAAACCAAAAATCGGTATATAATCAGAACCTGCATCAACTATCTGGCTTTGATATGTTAAGTCTTCTATTTTTAATGCTGTGACTGAAGAAATAGTAATCCAGGAAGAATAAAATCTTGTGGCTGCATCAGCATCGTAGCCACTAAATACTTGATAGTATACATGACCATCATTATCATATATATATATCTTTGGGTCAATACCATCTAATACTATTGGGTCGCCAAATGCTACTCTAAATTTATCGCCATTATCTGCTGTCGCACTTGTTCGAAATACTATAAAAAAATCTGCACCTGCATTTTGTCCTTCATCATCAACTGGTATTATTGCAGCAGTTGTATCTTCTAATAATAAATGGACGCCTGGATGATTTATTCCCCAGAACATATTTTTTGTCGAACCAATATATCCATCTCCATTTGGTGTAAATTCAAGTGGTATAAGTATATCTATGTCAGGATCAAATTGTCCATTCGTATTTCTTGAATCATTATCATTATCTTTATAAATTGCTATTCCACTATATTTATCTGCTGTTAATTCTCGCAAATCTTCTGCTGTAAAACTATCAGGTCTGTCATTTGGGCGCTCTAACATAAAATCAAGCATTGATAAATTTAAATTAGCACCACCTGACCAACAATTCAAACCAACTACACTAAATGGTTCACTTAATTTTGTTACTTCATTATTTGTTACCTGGTCATAAAAAATCACTGGTGGATTGGCTACATATATACCATTCATATTATCATACCAATTGCTTTGCATACCACCAGAAAAATAAAGACCACTATCAGGTATCCACGCATTAAATTGTGCACCAAAATTATATTTATCACTCATTAAAAACATTATCCATAAACCTTCTTTATGTGTTAATGCACGCCAACCCGCGGGTTTGTATTTTGCTCCTATTAAATCATTACCTTCTGCTTCTTCATTTTCTTCACTTACCAATCCTTCTTCTGTTTCACTATCAGACACATCACCGTTTAATGAACCATCATAATAAGGTAAAATAAAACCATTTTCAAATTCTAAACTTATTTTCCAAATATTATTTGAAGAATCTACTAATTCCCAGCGTGAATAATTAGGTGATAGTGGAATTAATTCGTCATTATAACTAAAATATTTCTTATCACTTTTATTATACCAGACTGATATTCCACTTAATAAATCATTTGTTATTGGTCTTAAATCTCTTGTTGGGTCAAATTCTTGAATACTCTGAACATATAAATCAATCTTTGTTAATGCTGTTTTTGGCGAAACTGTTGATGGACCACCTAATAAAGGCACAAAAAACATAAAATTCGGAACAAAATCTAAATCCTGACCATCATTTACTTTATAAAATGGTGATGAAATTAAGGCGTCTGAAACATCATAACCTTGATATGGTTCTAATTCTATATTATGATTCTGTATACAGGTAACTAATGATATTGAATCACTTTTAACACTTTTTGAATGTGTCCATAATAAATTCGTTCTTTCATACGGCACTATCTTAATTCCTGTCTCTGGTATTTCAACATAAAATATATCACCAAAACCTACATAATTTGCATTCGGTAAATCTGGTATATCTGGATTCCCCCAGCCTTGATTTGTTGTTATTGTTATAAAATATTCGCTATTTAAACTATAATCCATTGGTATATAATGATTTATTCCAGTTATATCTACTTTATAATATGGTATATCATTAACTGTTATTTCTACACCATTTATTGTTGGATTCTGTGAATCACTTATATCTATCACAGTTGGCAATGATGATCTTCCCTTACTTTTTAATTTTTGGTCTTCGTCTGGATTAAATTTGCCATCACGATTTTTATCGTAATAAATAGCAACTTCATATAAATCACCAAATTGATCATATTTTGAACCACCAGGTATAAATTTACCATTTACAGGATGAAACAATAATGTCAAACTACTTAATTTTTCGCCATTTGATGCTGCTGCTCCAATCTTAAATATTGGAAATGGTCCTGATTGTGCGCCTAATATATCGCCTGAACTTGTTGTAGTTTTATTAACTTTCCATTCTGTTGCTACTGCTGCTGTTTTTGGCTGTGGGTATGCCGGCACAAATGTATTTGTTATACCTCCAAATGAATAATATATTCTTACAAATGTTGCTCTGAAATATCTTAATAATTGTGTTGTAGATATATTTGCTTTATCGCTTAATATTACATAAATACTTAAATAACCTGTCGAATTTTCTGCTATTCCTAAATTTAATGGACCTAAATTATTTGTTGAACCTGAAGGAACTATCTCAACATCACCATTTATTGCAAATGGAACAGTATCAACAAATTCATCAACATCCGCTCCTAAGGTATCAAAACAATCAGAAAAATTCAAAGTGCCAGTAAATGATATTGTTACTGTATCAACTGTAATCGGTCCTGTCTCATTATTCACTATCGATACTGCAAATAACCAGACAGAGCCTTTTGGTATTGTGCCCTGGCCACTTGTAGTTAAATCTGTCACTGATACTGTGAGCCCAACTCCAAATAATAATGAAATTTTAAATATTATTATTATACTTATTATAAAAAATAACTTATACATTTTCATTCTTCTTTTTCTCCTTCTTCGGTTTTATTGTATATGTTTGTCTTTTCAAGTATATCCATAGCACTCGAATAAAATACATTTATATTTTCATCTGCTATTTTTTCTTTTTCTTCGTATATACTAACACTTATATTTATTAGTCCACTGCGCCTCTTTATTTTTTCTAAACTTAATTTTAATTTTACTTCGCCTTTCTCATCTGTGCTCTGTTCTATCTCATTTTCTTTGCCTATTATTTTTTCTTCTGCTTTTATTTTAAATCGAACTGGATAATTTTTTATCGAATTATTCTCTTTTATATTTATTATCTTTACTTTTATATCTACTCCTTCGCTCTTTAAAACCTTTTTTACATTGCCACCTTCTACTTCGATTTTTACTGGCTTCTTTATCTTTATCTCTTTTATTTCTTTGATTTTTCCATTCTCTTCTATTATTGAAAAATATATTTTATTAATTAATTTTTTTGTGTTCGATAAATCTAAATCAATCTCTTCTTTTATTTCGCTATTTATTGTTTTTAATTTTATTCTTTTGTTTTCTTCTTTTGTTAATGACTTTTTATTTAAAGCATATACAAAAAATATATCTTTATCATTCTTTTCTACTTTACCATTTATTATTAATTTCATCCAATCTAATATTTCACTCCCATCAAATTTTGTTGCTTTATTTTTATCATCACTTATTTGCAAATCTTTCAGTTCGAAAGCATTTAGCACATTTAATATAAATAATAATATCACAAAATATAACTTAAACTTCATAATAATAATCACTTTCCTTTTAATATACTCTTATTATTGGAGACTCTGCTATTTCTGTTAATGTTCCACCGCTACCTTTTGTTTTGATTGTAAATTTATAATTATCACTCATTGAAGGTGCAATCGCATTTCTATATGAAATACCTAATTTTTTGCCAACATCAAAATTTATTAAATTTATTGTTATTGTTCTATTATTTAATGACCAGGATATATTAGCACCAGTATATTTTGTGACTACCACCTGTCCAGGTGCTAAATTTGTTGTCCTTGGCATTGTCCAACTCTCTGGTATGTCTAATGTTAGTTGACCATTACTTAAATCCTGTGTCGCTGTAAATACTATTTTTATCTCTTTTACTTTGCAGCCTGCCTTGAATGAAGATAATCCCTCTATTTTAGCAGAACCTGAACCATCTACCCCATTTTCTGATGGTGGATTAAAATAAGTATATAAAAATGTAGACCATTGTGTAGTATCATCAAATTCACGGCTTATATAAACATCACTATCTATAAAATTATCTTCGCTGATTGGAAAAAATATTGATAAGCCATTTGAATTTGTTGCCGATGGACCACATTTACTTAATATAACAGCATTACGAACTCCTCTTCTAACTTCATTTGCTGCATTTACTACATCTCTGTCTGGCATACCAGATGAGATTATTTTACTCATTAAATGATAAATGTCAATATAATCAGAATTTTCATAACTTTTTGCTGCTTCTCTTGCTCGCTGAATAAATTGCCATCTATTTGTATTTGTTGTTGATTCAACAAAATTTTTTATTTTAGTATTTAACTCATCGATTTTAGTCAAATCAATTGCTGAATATGTTATATCCAATTCGCCTGCCTGCAATATATAATATTCATAATATTTTTGAACTATTAATCTTGCTAAACCTTTTGCACTTAATGTTGGTCGCCGAACTAATTCTTTTAATATATAATGATAAGGCCAACCATCGCCAGGTTCGGTTTGTTCGGACGCTACCATTACATTTGCTAAACTCTTTATTTCTGTTGCTACTTCTACCATTCCCATTAAACAGGCATCAAAAGCAATAATATCTAATTTACCATCATCTCCAATAGTATTAGAAATTGCATTTGAAATCGCCTCTTTTACTTCATCCATTGTAAGCCAATCATCTTCGTTTTCATCATAACATACTTGCTTTGCTGTCTTTTTAACTCTCTTGCGCCAGCCATCACCATGATTCCATAATACTAACATATATTTATCTGCTGGATAATTAGAAATCGCCCATTCAATAAAATCTTGTAAAGTTTCTGGAGCACCCATATTTAATTTACCACAATCTTCAATTGGTTCGCTATCAAGCGTCAAACCCTTTTCTATGTAATACCGCATTGTATTTTCTGTCGTTCTATCAATTTGCACAACAATATTCACTTCACTAGTCGAACCAATTGCAGCCATTTCTAAAAAATCAGCATTTGCAAATGGTTCTAAATCATTATCACCATCAAGATAAACCATTATTGTCCATTGCTGTGCTTTTATTATTGGCGATAATAGAAAAAACAAAAAAATAACAAATAATAATTTTTTCATTTGTTTTTACTCCTTTTTTTATTTTGCTTATTATTTTTTATTTCACTTTTTATCTCTTTTATTTCACTCATTTTAAAACTTTCATCTTTTAATGTCTTTGAAATTATAGCCAATATTTCTTTTTCTGATATTTTATTTTTGTTTTTGTTTATAATTTCTTTTAATTCTTTTATTAATGCCTCGATTAATAACTTTCTATATATTTTTTCAAAAACTTTTTTAAATTCCTGTATAAAAGCTTTTATAAAACCTTCTACATAGCCTTTAATAAATGCTTTTTCTTTCATATACTCTAATGCTTTAAAAAAATCTATTTTTTTATAGCTGTTACTATTTCTTTTTTGTCCTCTCTTTTTTTCTATTTTTACCATTTTTCTTTTCCCTTAACTCTTTTATTATTTCATTTATCTCTTTCATCTTCATTCCTTTTGCCTTTAAGACATCTTCTATTTTTTTTAATGTCTCATTTCTTCCTTTTTCTATTCCTACTTCTATTCCTTCTCGCTTTGCATAATTTATACTTGTTATATAATCTAATCTTGCTTTTTCGCGACTATTTATTAACTCTTGTCGTATCTCTTTTAATCTCTTTTTTTCTATTTTCACCATTTTTCTTTTCCCTTAACTCTTTTATTATTTCATTTATCTCTTTCATCTTCATTCCTTTTGCCTTTAAGACATCTTCTATTTTTTTTAATATCTCATTTCTTCCTTTTTCTAGTCCTTCCACTAGTCCTTTTTCTATTCCTACTTCTATTCCTTCTCGTTTTGCATAATTTATACTTGTTATATAATCTAATCTTGCTTTTTCGCGACTTTCTATTAACTCTCGCATTCTTCTATCTGATAATGCTTCTTTCATTGTTTTTAATGCCATTATTATCACCTCCTCATTTTGAACCTCTGCTGGTAATGCGTTTATTTGCTTATAAAATTTCTCACCATTTTTTATTACAAATAGCCATTTCTCAATATCTTTCGCAAAATGTTTCTTTTTTATTTCAATAAATTTTTTTAATTCTATTATATGAATTTCCTGTATATCTGTTAATTCCTGATTATTTTCAATTTCTTTAAATCTAAATATACTATGATATTTTTCTGTTTTCAATAAATTAAAATCTAATATAGATATCGAAATTGTCTTTTTTATATCTTCATAATCACTGCCTTCTTTTAATTGATCTATATATAACTTATCTAAATAAAATATTATTCGTTCTATATACGATGGCACTGGATTTATCTGCATTTCTATATTATATTGCTTTTCACTCTCATCTTTTGCTTTTATATCTAATATCGTTAATTTATCATCTATTTTTTTTCTTATATTTATTGGATTTAATATTTTTACTTCCTTTATTTTTTTCTCTTTTTTTAAATCTAATATTGCATTAAGTAATGAAATTAATATTTCTTTTTTCTTTTCATTACCAAATACATACTTAAATATTACATCATTTTTAAAACCTTTAAATTTTTCTGATAATATCATATTTATTCACTCGAATAATAAATTTGTGTCTTCTCAATTAAATTTTCATTCTCCGTAAAGAAAATTACAAATCTTATTTTTTGCTCTTTTTTATTTTCATCCTCTATTACTGCTTCTAAATTTGTTAATCCTACTTTTGTTGGTATTTTACTTAAATCTAATTTATACCTTACATAACCTTCATTATCAGTGTATTGTGTTTCAACATTTACATAATTCCTGATTTTATTATCATTTATTTTAAATTGAATTTTATAATCTGATAATGGCAAATCATTATTTAATACTCTTACTTTTATTTCTTTTGTTTCATTTTTTAATACTTTTATTGTTGTGTCTGTTATTGCTATTATTTTTATATTATCTTCTTTTACTCTTTTTAAATATATTTTTTCTGAATAATTCTTATATCCAACTTTATCTATTGCTGTTATTTGTATATAATAATTTTTATTTTGTGCCAGACCACTTAATGTATATAATGTTAATTTCTGATTTTTTAGTTTTGGCTCTGTCTTATAATTTATTATTTTTTCTTCATCTAAATTCGTTCCATATTTTATTTCATAGCCTACAAAATCATTATTCGTATTTGCGGTCCAACCTAATATTACATTAGCACCACCATCATTTATACATCGAAAATTCTCAATCTTATCAGGCACTCTTTTATCTATCTTAAATGAAAAATAATTATTATTATTTAATAATTTTATTCCATTTAATTCAACAAAATAACTTATCTTTGTTTCATCTTTTATTCTGGTGTCATTATTCAAATTTATTAGTGCATAAACAATATTATTTTCTTTTGACATCTTTTTCCTTATTTGATTTGCACCTTCTGGTAAGGTATCAATTCCATAACATAAATATGCTTCTTCATTTTCATATAATTGTCTTGTAAATTCAAATGTTATAAATATCTCACCAGCCTGTAAATATTCTGTTCCATCAAGTTTAATTGCTTTATTTATACCATCAGTTGCAGGGTCTTCAAACGGTATCATTGTTATTGTATTTATACAAAATGTATTTGAAAAATCAGATATATTTCCTACTTTATCTACACTCGCTATTGCAAATGTATATTTAGTGCTATCTTCTAAATTTGTTAATAATACTATACTTTTTTTATAATTTGTCATTCCTATTAAATTTGTGAAATAATTTGAATTTTTTGTTAATTCTTCATTTCCTTTTGCATAATATATTCGATACTCTTTAAATTCTTCTTTATAAATCTCACTTATTGGTTGCCAACTTAATACAATAAATAAATTTGTTGATTGTCCTGTATCAAATCTAAAATTTGATACTGCTGGTAATGGTTCAGTATCTATTTGTATTTTATATGGTTCCATTGTTATGTTTTTATATACATAATTTTTATATAAAAATTCAAAATATATTATGTCATTATTTTTTTGCGGCGGTATTTTATATTCATAAATATAATTACTCTTTTGGTTCGGCATAACTAAATTTGTTTCGCTCTCATTATTTTTATAATAACTTAATATTATGTTGGTATCTGGTATCTCATTTGTCACTATGGTTATGGTTATTGTATCGCCTTTTAATTTTTTCACTTCAAAAAATTCGCTAATATTATTTTCGCCATCACTTGCATTTATATTATTTAATTCTAATGACGGATATGTCTTTATTGTTAATGTATCTGAAATTGTCCAATTACCATAATTATCAAATACTGCTACTCTTATATTATATGTCTCCTCACTTTCTAAATTTGATATTTTTACTAATTGTAAATTCTTATTCTTTAATTGTGGTATTGTTTGATAATCTAAATAACTTGAATTTATATCAACACTATTTTTTGAATAATAAATTCTAAATTCTTTGAAATCAGCATCATTCATTCTTATTGGTTGCCAATTTATTATGGTATAATTTGAACCTGTATTTACTTCTTTTAAATTTCGAACTGTATCACATTGACTTTTTATTACATAAAAATAATTATAATCATCTCGTATAAAATAATCTCTATATTTTATTAAAAATCTTATTTGCTCTTCTGTTATATTTGTTGTTGTGATTGTAACTTGATATTGATTTGAACTAATCTTATTCATTGGTAGTGAATCACCTATTGTTGAAGCAACAGAATAATCTTTTGCACCTTTTAAATAATATAAGTATAAAGTGTCATTACTTGTAATTCCTGATGTTAAAATTGTTATTATTATTTCGTTATTATAGCCAATTGTCTGACCATTTGTTTCTAATGCCTGTGTTTCTATCGCATTATTTAGATATATTTTTTCAATATTCACTTTATCTTTTGTTCGACACACTTTTGTATCTGATAATGAATAGTTTAATACTTTATCAAAAATACCTATGCAAAAATAATATGTCTCGCCTGCTTCTAAATTATTTATCGAATATAATGTTGTCTTTGAATTCATTAATTTCTCATCAAGCAAATATTCACTATTAATTGTTAAATTATCATCTTTTGAATAAAATATTTTAAAATATTTAAAATCATCTTCTTGAATGAACGGTAATGTCCATTTTAACACTACATAATTTTGACCTATACTTAATATATCTAAATTTGTAACTTTATTTATTGCTTTTCCATCTATATTAAATACATAAGTTTGAAATAAATATTGCTCATTCGCAGTAAGATTATCTATTTTATCTTTTCCAGAAACAACTAAAACTTTAAAATATATTTTATCATTATCATTTACAAATGATTCTGGTATTATAGCATAACCTTCATAATATTCATTATTTGCACTTATTTTATTTAAACTAATAAAAGTGTCATTAACAGAACCTAAACCATCAGGTTCTATATTTTTTCCTACGCTTAAATATAACATTGTATCGTATTCAAATTTACCATTTATTTTTACTTCTACTCGTATATTAGTATCTTGTAAATAAGAACTCATATTTGGAAATTCTATTGTATTTGTTCCATCAGAAACAATTAAATTTTGTAGAATAGATTGATTATTTCTTTTACCAGCACTTGATAAAAAACTAACCTGCCAATCACTTTTTTTATTTGTATCAAGATAACTATTACCAAAATAAATTCTATTTAATGATGTTCCACCCCAAAAATTTATATGACCTTCACTGCCAGTATCTAACCATATTCCTGTCAATACTAATGATAAATCTGTATCTGAACTATAATAATTAGCTATATTTTCGTTCAGTTCTGTTTTAAATATTATTCCATCTAATTTTTCATTTACATTAGTTATCTCACTCGATAATGTTAATACTATTCCATCTGCTTTTTTTATTTCTTTCACACCTACATATATATCTCTATATCCATTACTATTTAAATCCTGATAATCATCTGATTCTGTTATACCATCGCTAAAATGAACTACTGCATATTCGCCTTTTGATAATATTAATACTTTTTGTGCTAATTGCATTGGCTCATACTCTGATAATATTGTTAAATATACTTTCGATAAATCAATTGGTCCTTCTTTCACATATAATTCTATCCAATCTATTTTTTTATCTGTATATGAATAATTTATTTCAGAAATAACTAATGTTCCAGTCTGCGTTGTAATTGCTGATATCGTATCACTTTTTTCATTTTCTATATTGTATTTATCTTCTACTGTTATAAAAAATGAATATTTTTTATTTGGTAATAATTTATCAATTACTATATTATTTGTAGTAATATTACCTAAAAATGGATTATTAGCATTTGTTATTACATTGCTTGCAAAATTAACTTCATCGCCTTCTGAATAATATATTTTATAAGTCTTAAAATTATCTGTATAAGCATTATTTAATTGCTGCCAATTTAATCTTAATGATGTGCCCTGTATATTATCAATTGATAAATTTGTTATCTTTGGTATTAGTTGTCCACGAATCATAAAACGCCACGGTATTTCATCATTATAATACATTACATCATTAACACATATTCCAAATTGATAAACTGCACCATCCTTAAATTCTTTATCACTTGTTGGTATTACTGCTCTACCGCTCGTGCCTGATAATAAAACAGGCACTGAACGCTGGTCTGCATTTATACCATTTGGTCCATCAGGAAAACCATCTACATCATAATAAACTCGCACATTTGCACTTTCTGGGCTCTGTGTTTTTACTTCAAAATATATCGTTATACTTGCATAACCTAATATACCTTCGCCTGAAAAATCTGTTATATAATTTTTACCATCGGTTATCTGTTTTACTTCTGCACCTGAACCAAATAATGTTGTTGCTGATACTATTTCTGATAATTCACTTTCCTGTCCAAGGTCATCAATTGAACTAACTCGAAAATAATAACTTGTTGATTGACTTAAATTTATTACACTGCCATAATTCTCGGTAAATTCCTGATATTTATTTGCTTTTGTGATGTTCGTATCATTTCCATAATATACTCGATATTTTACTACATCTGTATATCTTGATGGTATTGTCCAGTTTAATTTTACTGAATTTTTGCCTATACCACTTACTTTAATATTTTCTGGAACTGGCGAAAATGAATCAATTTTAAATTTATAATCTATTCCTTTCTTTTGACCTTTATAATAAATATTAAAATAAATTACATCATCATTTGAATATTCTGTTTTTGATAATTGAACCTGCCATTTTTTATTTGAATAATTTGCTGTTATTATTTTTGCATTACCACCTGTTGGCAAATTATTTTTAGCCCAATACACTTTTACTTCATCACCTGAATTTGAATTTGCTATCTCAAAACTTATTGTTATATCTTCATCTTTTAATCGTTCATCATTTGTAAAAGTATTGATTGTATTTGTTCCATCACTTGCTGTTAAAAATTCTATTTCACCTGCACTAATTTCACCTGTTAATGAAACAGGTCCAAAAATTGATGTTGGTCCTAAATCACTTTCATTACCAAAATCATCTATCGCTGTTATTGCTATATAATAACTTTTTCCTGCTACTAATTCATCGCCTTCATTATATGTCGAAAGTGTTGCACTTGTTATATTTTTATCTGTTATATCTGTTTTTTCCGGTCTTAAATTTTCTACACTATTAAACTTATAGTCCTGTATATAAATTAAATATCTATTAAATCGCGGTGAACCGCGAAGTTTATTCCAACTAATATAAAAACTTTTTTCATCTGCACCTATTGCATTTACATTCGTTATTGAATTTGGTTTTGTTGTACTATGATATGGTGTGCCAACAAAATAAGGATCTGGCTTGCTCGTCATCTCAAATACTTTCTTAAATTCTCGGGCATATTCTCTTGCTAATGCAGGATCTTTTACTATCACTAAATTTTCTGCATATTCCATTGATGACATTGCTGATTGATTCATTGAACCTATAACTACATATTCTAAATCTATTACATAATATTTGTGATGCATTGTTGAAAAGTTTGCATCTTTTCTTACATCAATTCCATTATTTAAATATATTTTTACTACTGATGGGTCATATTCATAAATTGAACCACCTTCATATACACCTTCAACTATTGCACCACGATTTTTTGCTTCTACACAAGCTTGTGCATATTCTGCAACTTTCTGCTTATTAGTTAAAAATAATATTGATTTTTTTGCCTGTTGTAATAATGGTAATAATTTTGTAAAGCCCGGATTATCTTCTGGCGAAAAATATATTTCCACTGTTTTTCCATTTATTTCAAATTTATTATTTGTTGTCGGTGTTTTAATATTATAAAAATTTCCAGCCCATAATGAATCAAATTTCTTTTTATATAAATTTGTTATTCCTGTATGATAAAATACCAATGAATTATTATTTTGCTGTGAATAAGCACCATCAGTCCAGTTCGTTGAACCTGTTATTATTTTTGCATTTGCTGTACCTGCATCTATTATTATTAATTTATTATGCATTAAGTTATATGTGCCAGTCGGATCTGATGCATCATTCTTTTTTGGTATGCCTGCTGCTAAATACGGAGAAAAAGGTTCATCATTATCACCTAATACTCGAACACTTATTCCCTGATTATATTTTAAATTTATTGCCTGAACAATTAAATTATGTGAACTTTCGCCCCAGGAATATGATGATATATCTATGCTTTTTTTAGCGGTTTTTACTATGCTTTCTATATTTTTTTCAAAATCAGAATTATATTCATTATTCTGAGGTGTAAAATATACATCCCAAAATTTTGCGCCATTTAGAAGCGTTTTAAATGATATTATTATTAGAATAAATATTATTAAATTTTTCATAATATTTATTAAAATTTTAATTAAAGAAAAAACATATTGTCAATATATTTTTGTATTAAATTAAAAATTAAATTTCGCTAATTTTTTTAAAACCTATTTTTTAAAATTTATTTTCTTCATTCTAAAAAATATTTTTTTTAAATACATAATTTTTATTTTGCTATCCACCACCAAATGGTTTTATTATTTCTATTACATCATCTTGATTTATTTTTATCTCATTATAATCTTCTCTTTTTATTATCTCATTATTTTTTTGAATTGCAAGCCACTTATCTGTAATTTTTAATTTATTTAATAAATCAAACACAGTTAAATTTTCTTCAATAAAAAAATCTTCGCCATTTAATTTTATTTTTATCTTTTTATCAAGCATTCAATACTTTTGCCTCCCAATCTTTCCATACTGGTTCGTATCCTATTTTTCTTATTTGTTCTGCTATTTCTTTTATTGTTCTATTATCAACTACATTAAATTGCGTGCCTGTATTAATCTCATCACAATAATATGCACCTGGATTTGTTTTCGAGCCTGCTGATATATTTGTTACGCCACATTTAATTAAACCATCGCGTAATTTTGGTGCTTCACGCGTTGATAAATATATCGGTGTATCATTAAAAAAAATTCGTAAAGCACAAATAAGTTGTGTAAATTTTTTATCTGAAATCATATTATTTGTTTTAAAATTTACTCCTGCATCTCTATATCGTGGCAAACTAACAGTAAATAAAACTCGCCAATATTTTTTTATTAAATATTTTAAATGATAAACTAAGTAAAATATATCTTTTTGCCAATCAGCAAGACCAAGTAAAAAACCAATACCAACTCTTCTAAAACCAGCACATGCACCACGGTCTGGTGTATTTATTCTAAAATTAAAATCTTTTTTCATCCCTGTTGGATGCAATTTTTGATATTCATTTTCTAAATAAGTTTCTTGATATATAACTAGCCCATCTGCGCCTGCTTTTACTAATTCTCTATATACTTCCTCTTTTTGTGCTTCGATTTCTATTGATACTGATGCTGCTAATTCTTTTGTATATCTTATTATCTCGAAAATATAATTATTATCAAACAATCTACTATCACTTCCTGCGACAAGTAAAATATTTTGCATTCCTTCTGATACTAAAATTTCTAATTCTTTTTTATATTCTTTTATCGTTAATCTTTTACGAATTATTTTATTATCTCTGCGAAATCCACAATACAAACAATTATTCTCACAATAATTTGATAAATATATTGGCGCATATAAATGAATAGTTAAACCAAATCTTTGTTTTGTTATTTTATTTGCAAGTTGTGCTAATTCTTCTAAATGCTGTTCACCTATATCTGATATTAAAACAGCAAAATCTTCTATCTCTAATTTTTTCTCTGTCGTTAATACATTATAAAAATCTATTTCTGTTGCATTTTTTAATATCTCTTTATATTTTTCAATTTCTAAATTATGTATTATTTCTGAAAACATAATAAAAAACTATTTTGGTAATATTTTTATTTGCCCTTTTACAGGGAAACCACAATCAGGACAATAATTATACTCAGAACTAAATAATTTACCGCAATTTAAACATCTAATTATTTCTGGATTCTTTTCTTTTACAAATTTTTCTATTTTTATTCTTTTCTCTTCGCCAAATGAAAATGATAAAGCAAATGAATAATAATCATCATAAGAAAAATATTTTATTCTTGATATTTTTAATTTAAAATCATTATATAAAAAATTAAAGCCAAAATTTATATTCTCGTCTCGATTATTATAACCAGCATTAATTTCGTAATATTTCAAAAAATTTATTTTTGTCCCAACTGAACTAAAAAATTTTTCATTGCGAATTTTAGTTGAACTAAAAAATAATGCAACTTTTATTTTATTTGAAATATGTGGAAAATAATTTAAACCCGCTGAGGTCATTAATGGCATTTCTTTTTCTTCGCTATTTATTTTTATTGGATTACCAAGATTTAAAACTGTCACACCAAAATTAAAATTATTATATAAATTATATAATACACCAACATCAAAAACTATTTTATTATTTTTATTTTCTGAATTTTGTTCTGATGATAACAACTTAAATGATACACCTGAAAAAAATTTTTTATATACTCGTGAACCTACTGAAATTAAATAAATTATATTATCTGGATACTCATTGATTTTCTCGTTTTTATTAAAGCCACTAAAATAATATGTATCTGCAATATTATTTTTTTGAAAGCCAAAAGAAAGATATGAACTTTTTATTGGAATTGATAATACTATTGATTGATTTTTCTGACGCTGAAATAATGAGATATAATTAGCAGAAAAATAATTTTGCACTTTTTCTGGTAATAATGCAGGATTAATAAATAACAATGAATTATCAGTATTATAAGAAAAATTAGAAAAATTTAATGAAGAAAAATCTGGCTCAAAAAAATATGTTGCAAAATTAAAAGCATTATCTGCAATTAAAAAAGAATATGCGATAAAAAAAAAAGAGATAAAAAAAATTATTCTCATAAATATTTAGTAAGTAAATTTCCAAAAATTGGGGTAAGTATCTTTGCTACAAGTCGGTCATTTAAATTATACCCTGTGCCATCTGATTTCCCGGTTAACCGAAGCGCACCAATGATTGAACCATAAGCAGAAATCGGAACTGACATTATATAACCTGGTCTTGGCACATCAGTTAAAATAATTGAATTTATTTGCACTGCTCTGCCTGTATCTCCTTCACTAACTGGAACTTTTATAGTTGCTGTATCTTCCTGTGAAATAAAGCCAGTTCTATCATAAGCAATAAGTGCTCTTAATTCTGAACCATCTTCAGTTAATAGAAAAAAAACAACTTCTCTTGTCTTAAATACTTTTAAACAGGTTTGAACAACTTCTTTTAAAAAATCTTCGTAATTATCTACTGAGATCATTTTTGTAGTTGAATCAATCATATTATAAAGTAATTCATTAGTTAATGCTTCGATTGTGCCTTCTGCTTTTTTCTTTTCTTTTTCTGCTATTTCCCTTAATATATTTTCTCGTGCTTCTTTTACTATTATATTTTTTCTTTGTTCTAATGTTTTATTTATTAAAGAAACTAAATCGTGATTCAAATAAATACCTACAAAAGAACCAATAATTAAAACAACAATAGCAATAAAAATGATTGATTTTTTAAAATCAAAAACAGCATCATACATTGAATCTTTAAAATAGCCAATTCGTAATGTGCCTAAATTTTCATCATTATATTTTAAAGGGAAACCGATATCAAGTATCTTTCGTTTTGAAACAAGTAAAAATATCTCTTTTTTAAATCGAAATTCTAATTCTTTATCTGTTGAAATTTTTATTATTCTTGTTATATCCTCTGATTTTAATTCATCACTAAAACTCTGAACAACTGCATTTTTATCAAGGTCTAATACAATAATATAAGCGATACCAAATTGATGTGAAAAATTAATTACCAAATTATCTACATTTGATTGTAAAGAAGCAAAATCTTCTTTTAATAAAATAGATGAATTTGATAATGCAATTAAACCTGGTAAAAAATTTATTACTTGCTTATCTGTTAATTTGGTTAAATAATTATGACTATAAAGTATTACAAGTAATAATTGGACTAAAACTATAACACAAATAAAAATAATTATTTTATAAAGAAAATGTTCGTCTTTTTTATTTTCCATTTATTTACTTGCCTCCTTAATCAGAGACAGTAATATAATTTTTTATTTTTTCGTATTTATTTTGAAAATCAGGAACTTTTAACAAATCTTCAATTGTCTTAAAATTTCCATATCTCGTCCGATATGCAACAATCATTTGTGCATCTACTGTATCAAGTCCTAATAAATTTTTTAACATATTTATATCTGCTTTATTTATATTTAATTTGGGCTGTTGCTGTTGCACCGCTTCATCTTTTTTATGTGGTTCATTTAATGCTGAATATGTAAAATTTACTGGATTTTCTATTCCTATTGTCATTATTTTTGTTAAATAATTATCTACATAATTTTTATTTACACCATTTGAAATTAATATTTCGCGAACTGTATTTATATCTTTAAAATATTTTATTTCATTGCGGACTTTTAATAACTGCTGTGCTATATTATAAGAAATAAATGGAATTTTTACTAATTCATCAACTCGAACTGTATTTATATTTACTGTTAATTCAGCTTTTTTTGATAACTCTTCATATAAATATTCAAATTTTGTTATTGGTGAAAGTGAACCTTTATAATTTATTATTATTCGTTGTATATCATCAATTGATAAATATGGCATTTTAAATATTTCTTTGTATTCAAAAATAGCATTTGCAAGGGCTATTGCAAATTCTTCATCTTCTACCCATTCTGGTAGTGATTTCTGTATTTTAAAACCTGTTTGTGTCATTCTATTTTTTTCTATTATTTTATTCTGTATTTCTGGCATTATGATTGATAAATAATAATTTGCTATATCTGTTAATGATGATATATTTAGATTTAATTTCTTTTCTGAAATCTCATCATATTTTTTTGAAAACTCTTCTTTTAATTGTGTTACTTCTATTGGTGTTTCTACTACTTTTGCTGTAACAAAAACTAATAATTCTGTATGAACTCTATCAACTGATTTTTTGCCAAAAAAATCACCAAGAATTGGTATCTTTTGTAATGATTTTGTCCCTGGTAATATGCTATTGTCCTTCTGCTCATTATCTATAAATATACCGCCAAGTATTATTGTCTGTCCATCGGCTATTAATACTCTTGTCATTAAATTTCGTGTAGATACTGGCGGTCTTGAACCCGATGGTGCTGCTTCGGCTTTTGCTATATCTACTGTTATATTTAATTGTAATGTCTTATTTAACCCTATTTGCGGTAATATCCATAATTTTATTGGCACTTCTACTACTTCCTGTGATGTCTTTATCAAACCATCACTTGTTGTTGTTGATGTTATATATGGTACTGTTTGTATTACTGATATTTCCGCTGGTATATTTTCCATTGTAAATACATTTGGTCTTGATAATACATCTGCTGATTGTGAACGCTCCAATGCTTCAAGCATTGCTCTGAATTCGCCACTTGATAATGTTCCAACAAAAGAACCATCTATTGTGCCTGGTGTAAATTGCACACCAACTCCTGATTTCTTATCACCAAGCGAAGCAGCAAGTGTAGTATTTATATTTTTGCTAAATCCTTGAGCCCAATTTATTCCAAATGCTTCATTATTCGTTATTGTCCGTTCAATTATTTTTGCCTCGATTAATACCTGTCTTGGTGGTATATCAAGTGCTTCTATTATCTTTTCTATTTCGCGCATATGTTTTTTTGTTGATATTATCGTTATACTATTTGTTCTTTCATCTGATGTTACTATTCCAAATAATTTCTTTGAAGTGCTATTTATTTCTTCGATATTTTCTGTTAATAAATCTTTTAATTTATCTACTATGCCCATTGGCACCCACGCATAATTTTCTACTGATACTTTTTCTGGTGCTGCTTTCGCATATTTTAAATAAAATACTTTTGTTTCTATCCAATTATTTTTATCATTTGCCTGTTCCTCAAGTTTATTTATAAAACCCTTGATTTTCTCTATGTTATGTTTATAATCACGAATTAACAATGCATTTAATGCAAGTGAATATGATATTTTTCCATTTATACTTAACATTTTTCCTAAAAAACCAGAAGCATCAACTAAACTTTTCATTGACGCTACTTCTGTATTTTTTAACATAATTACTTCATCTATCATTTCATCTTTTACATCATAATTTTTGCATATCTCTTTTATTCGCGCTATATTAACCTGTTTATCATTTACTATTAATGAATTTGATTGATAATCAATAAAAATTGAACCATTTGAAGATAATAAAGAACCTATTGGTGCATCAGGTGTTTTTTTATCACATAATGCTTCAATTTCTTTTACATCTTTGTTTATAAACTTAATTGTTTCTACAAACATATCATCAGTAAAATTTATCTGTATAAATTCTGGCACATCGATTTTTTTTATGATTTTTTCACTTTCTATTATTGTCTCTTTCGTCCCAATTACTGTAATTATTTTTCCTTCTGGCTGACCATTATCACTTATAAAATCATACACTTTATTTTCTACCTTTGTTAAATAATTTATTACCTGTAATGCTTTTAAATGTTTTAATGTAAATGTTCGAAATTCTTTTAATGGTATTCTTAATTGTTCAAGGTCTATATTTGCTACAATTATATCATTTATCATTTTTGTAATTTCGCGCATTGGTTCTGGTGGCGCTATTATTATTAATTGTTCATTTGAGGCTATTAATTGATATTGCCGTGGGTCAACTAATTTCTCGCCAATTAATCTACCTTTGTCATCATATTCACGAACTTTTTTACCTGGTTCAACATATTCACCATCTTTATTTTTATTTGCATTCAAATTCGGCATTGTCATTATTATATCTTTTAATCGCTCAGGATTATTATTATTCAAATCAGTTACTCTATCTAATACATTTACATTTGCATATAAACTAATTCCTTTTAGTTCTTTCCTATCTATCGCCTTTAATATTCTTTTGATTTTTAAATGAACATTTTCATCTGCTATAATAAAAATCTTTTTTTCATTCCCTACTGTTACATTTTTTGAAAATGGAAAAATAACATTTTCAATATTTTTTACATAATTAACAAAATCTTCTGGATCAACATATTTTATATCATATACTTCTAAAACATTTATAGGACTTCGTAATTTTTCAATATCTATTCCTGCACTTATTAAATCCTGAACCAATCTAACTAAATTACGTAATACATCTGGTTCTGCTATTATTGCTAATTTATCCGAACTCGAAATTAATGTATATTTACGAGGGTCTTTTGTTATTGTTCGCTGACTTCTTATTTTATCTTTTGATGTGCCATCGCCTTCCGCTAATTTATATTCAACTTCAACTATACCACCAACTGGAATAAAATTTCCCTGCTCATCTTGATTCTCTCTTAAATTTTTCATTTCATAAATTATTTGTGCTATTGTTAATGGGTCATAGCCTTTTAAATCTTTTTCTCTTTCAAAAACATAAATCATACTATACAATGAAACATTCTTTAATTCCTTTATATCTATCTTTTGTAATACTCGTTCTATTTTATTATGAATTTCCTGTGCTGCTATTATATATATACTTTCTTCACCTTTTTCATTTATTACTATTTTTGAAAATGGGAAACCAATTCTTTCGATTGATTGTATATAATTTTGTGCATCTGTTGCTTTTATATATTTAAAATTATATATTCTTAATTCATTTAATGGCTCTTTTAATGCTGCTAATTCAATATTTTCTTTTGAGATATCTTCAACTATCCTCGTAAATTCTTTTAATGCTGATGGTTCACCAATTATTGCAAGTTTATTTGCTGTTGCAACCATTACATATTTTCTTGGGTCTTCATCGCCTTCTTTTATATATGCTTTTTTTATTGTTACTCCATCTGAAAAATATTCATAAGTATAAATTCCACCAACCGGAATATATCTACCATCTTTACTTTGATTTGCTGCTGCTGAACGCAATTCCATTAATACATCTTTTAATATTGTTGGGTCCTGTCCCTGTAAATCTGTTGTTTTATCAAATACCTTTATCGTTGCTTCTATTGGATTATCTACTACTTTTATTATTTCTTCTATATTTTTATGATTTCCTTCTGTTGCATAAACTATTAATAATCCTTTATCATCGTGCGCTACCATCACTAAACTCTGTAAATCTTCAAAACTAACTTCTGTTGCACCACTCTTTTTTTCTTTTGTTTTCTTCTTTGATTTTTTTGTAATGCCTTCTTCTTCTGATTCTGCTGTTTTTACTGGTCCACTACTCCCTGTTGATGTTATTCTTTTTGTCTCTATATCTTTTAATAAATTCTCTAATTTTTCTTTTAATGCTGATGGCTTTTCATATTTTAATTTGTATATTTTTAAATATATCTGTTCACCCATTTTTGATTCTTTTGCTGTTCGTTCAAATTCGTTTATTATTTTCAAAAATCTTTTTATATTTAATGTGTTGTCTGTTACAATTAAACTATTTGAACTTTTTTCAAAAGTAATGATACCATCAGCAGAGCGTAATGGTTCAAGTGCAAGTGAGATATCTGCACCTGAAACATATTTTAATGGTATTACCTGCGTAATATAAGCATTGCCTTCTGGCATATCCTGATAATTATTCCCTGCTGTTGTTGTCATTCCTCTTGATTTTGCTTCTTCTTTCGGTATTATTTTTATTACATTGCCTTCCTGCACTCTTGTAAAACCTTGATTTTCAAGTATTATATCGAGTGCCATTAGTGCTGGAACATCAACAAGATGAACATTTACTGGTTGTGCTGCTTCAAGGTCTGGATATGATATATTCCAATTCCCTAATTCTGCAAGTGTCCTTAATACATCACTTAAATTTGCATTTACAAAATCTATTGATATTAACCTCGCTATTACTTCTACTGTAAAATTTACACTTCTTAATGTCTTTGATTCTACTTCAAAACCTTGATAATTTTCTAATATATTATAGATATTATTCAAATTAGTTACTTCATCAGATACAAATAACGAATTATATTGTGGAAATTCTGTTATATTTCCTGATGATGTTAATTCTGAAAATAAATCTGATTTTAATTTTTTGAAATCTACTTTTTCTTTTGTCTCTATTACTACTAATCTCACATCACTAGAGGGCTCTTTTATATAATTCATTAACTCATTCATTGCGCCTGATATATTTGTTGATGTTGTTAATATTAAATTTTTTACATTTTCTATTGTTTCATTTATTAATATACTTGCCTTTATTATATTAAATCCTTTTTCTAAACCTGCTCTAAAAAACTTACATTCCGCTATTCCTTCTTCATTTGTTGTTGCTATTATTTCATTGTCAATATCATTATCTGCATTCACATCAATTATTCCTTCGCCTTTTGCTAATGAAAAATATACTTTTGTATTTGGAACTAGATTATTATATTTATCTACTACTTTTACTACTAATGGTTTTTCTATTTCTTTATTTAAATAGACTTTTTGATTATCACCACTGATTTTTATAATTTTCTCTGGCGAACCAGGCTCTATTTTTATATCAATAAAATTTTTTATATCCGGTCTTTCAGCTAAACTTATTTCTAATTTATAATTACCTTTTTTTACTGGCAAATTAAAATTTTTTAACTCTATTATTCCATAATTATCTGAAACTATAGTCTTTTTATTTTCATCAATTTTAAATACAACTGGTGTAAATTCTGACATTTTATTATTCTTATCAAATACTTGAATTACTATTGGAACAACTAATTCTTCATCTGCTCTTTTTATAATTGTTTTATGTGTTATTAATTTTATGTATGGTCCTTTTATTGTTTCCTCTAATTTTAATAATTGTGTTTGGACACTTTCTTTTTGCCGATCTGGTTCTATCTTTAAATATGCTTCTTCTAATTTAACGCCTTCTTCATTCGCTATTATTATTACTAATTCATTTTCTCTTTCAAATCTAATTTTATAATCAACTTTACTACTTAGTAAATCTACTACAACTCTTGATGTTAATACTGGTAATGACATAAATTGACTATGTCTAATTGACTTTATCTTACCGCGTTTTATTATTAATTTCTGCTTTGGTAACGAATTTACTACTTCTGGCATATCAATAACTATCATTGGCGGTTTTGTAAATTTAGTCTCTAAATAATCAAATTTCTCTTCTGCTATAATTCTAATTTCACTTCTATCTTTATATGGTATATATCTTATCTCATATAAATTATTTTGATTTTTATCAGGGTCAATATAATTTGCTTTTCTCAATACTTTTTGCTCTGTTATTATTGCTTGCTCACTCACCTTTTGTGGCATTGTTTGTATATCAGTTATTCGCCCACTTTTTAATTGTTGTGTTTTACCTTCTTTTTCTTCTTCTAATATTCTTCTTAATTTACTCATTAAATTATCATCTGTTTTTTCTTCTGCTGGTTGAATTGGTTTTGTAATTATTTCCGCATCTCTTTTTATGCCTGCACTCTTTTTCATTTCTGAATAAATCAAATTTGATTTTTTTAAATCAAGATAAAACTGGATTGCCGCTTCTGCATCTGGTTTTAATAATAATGCTTGTTTTACTAATTCTTCTGCTGCTTTATAATCGCCTTCTAAAAATTTCTCTTTTGCTTTATTAAAATTTGTTTCAAATTCTTGATTAATATCACTAAATAAAAAACTAACACAAATGATAATATGAATAAAAATTAGCAAAATAATTTTGTTCAATTTTATTTCCCTCCTTTTATTTTTTTATATAAAAAAATAAATTCATTAACTTATTTCTTTTTTTCAAATTCTGATGGTTCAGCTTCTAACCAATATTGAAATAATCTGTCTTCTTTTTTTAATGTTAATTCTGTATCTTTATATCGTGGCTTACTTAGTACCACTTTGCCACGCGTTATCTTTTTTACTTTTATATTTGTGCCAAATAAATAATCACCTGTTTTTGCTATGTAAACATTCTCTGTCTCTATTTCTTTTATTATTGCTGCACCTTCACCTTTGCCACCAGCAATTATTCCTTCTAATGTAAATCCACTTATTTCTTCTAATGCTGGTTCTCGTTTTATTACCTCTTGTTCTTCTTCACCTGCTGTTGCAATTCTTTGCTGTTTCTTCTTTTCTTTTTTTGTTGGTTCTATACTTGCTGTTTTTATTTCTACAAATGGTTTAAAAAAATTTACTTCTGTTAAAATTTTATATTTATCTGGTAATATTAAAGTTATTTCCTGCTGACCAAATTCATCTTTTACTTCTGGTATTGGTTCTTTTATTGGTTTTATTGCTGGAAAAAATATCTGTGGCGTTGCATTCATTGTGCTTATCAATTTACTTAACAAAATCAAATCAGCAAGAATTAGTATTACAAATAACAGTATTGCTAAATTTATTTTCTTATTAATATTTTCAATTATTTTTTTTATCTCATTCATAATTACTTAAATTCTTTTTCAAATTTTTCTTGCTGGAACATATAAACATTTGCAACTAATTGAACTCTAAATCGCTCTTTCTTTTCATCTATTGGTGCAAAATTAAAATTTACTATATCTAATAAATTTTCAAAATTATTTAATGCATTTAGCAATAAATATACTTTTTGTAAAGGTAAACCACCACCATCTAAATCTGTTGGATATATCTCTATTGATAATGACTTATATAATCCTAAATCTGTTTCTGCACCAAATGCTAATTTATCAAATTTTATATTTATTCTTTCACCTAATTGTTCGAGTTTTGTTAATAATTTTAAACCTATATCTCTTGGTGGTAATCTCTTTTCTTTTTCTTTTAATTTTGCCTGTAATACTTTTACTTCATATTCTAATTTTGGTAAAAATTTTTCTTTGTTCCGACCCTCATCAACTGTTTTCTTTACTTTATCTAACTCAATTAATAAGTTATCATAAGCAGGTAATATTTCAGTATAAACCCAATATACTGCTGCTACTACTATTGCTATCCCTAATATTTTTAACATCTTAATATCGCGTTCTGCTAATGCCATACTCTTTTCACCACCGCTTATTCTTCTTCTTCGTTTGCACTTTCTTCACTTGCTGATGTTGTTTCTGATTCTTTTGTTTCTTCTGAACCTTTTGATTCTTTTACTTCTTTTCCTTTCTCTGTTTCTTCCACAACATTATGATTTATCGAACAATTAAATGAAAATTTTTTATACTCAATATTATTTATTTTCACTATATTTTGCACAGGTCGATCTGTCACTTTAAAATATTTTGATTTATTTAATTCATTTATAAAATTTACTATCTGTTCAAAACTTTTTGTATATCCGGAAATTGATACTAAATCTTTTCCATTAAAATTCATTGTTTCAATCCAGGTCGTTCTATTATCAATTATTTTTGCAAACTCTGCTAATACATCTAACCATTTCGCTCGTTCATTTGTTATTTTATCTATTATTTCATTCTTCTTCTCTACTTCCTTTTTTAATTTCTGTAATTTTGCTATATTATCAAGCACTGGTTTTAACCGCATTTCTTCTTTTTTATATATTTCTAATTCGGTATTTAAATTTTTAAACTTAAACCACCAGATTCCGCCAAATTCTAATAACAATATTAATCCTGCTATTCCAGATAACATTAAAAATTTATTCTGAAACTCTTTCTCTTTTTGTCGCTTATAATCTAATGGTAATAAATTTATTTCAAAATTAATTCTTTTTTCAAATGCATTTATTGCACTACCTATTTCTGCTGCATAATAATATATTTCTTCGCCTGATAAACCTTCTATTATTTTTGAACCATTTATTTCTTCTGTATTTATTGATAATCTCTTATTTATAAACTCTTTTAATCCTTTGATTTTACTCGCACCACCAAATATCACAATTTTTTCTATCTCTTTTCCTTCATTGTTATTTTTAAAAAAATCTATCGAACGTTTTATCTCTGAAATAAATCTTTCAAAAAATGGTAATGTAACTTTTATTATTTCTTTATTATCAAAATTTATTTGTTGTTCTTCTACTTTTTCCTCCTCTTCGGTTAATACTGCTGCACCTAAATTTTTAAATATTGGAGGTGGTGGAGGTGGTGGTGGTGGGGGCACTTTCTTTTCTGCTTCGCTCTTTTCACTTTCTTGTTTTATTATTTGTGGTTCTATTTTTGGTATCGTTAATTTCGATATTTTTTGTTCACTATCTTTCTTTTCTATTTCTTGCTCTTCTTTAATATTTTTTGATTCACCACTTTTCGGTGGTGTTATCGGTTGGCTTATCTTTGGTATACCACTTATTGGAATTGAACTCGGTTTTGGTATGCCTATACTCGATGATGGAGGCACTGAAACTCCACTCGGCTTCGGTATTCCGCCAACTGGAGGTGGTATAATCGGTGCTGGACTCTGCTTCGGTGTTCCATCACCGGATATTGGCGGAACTGGTATTCCACCGGGTTTCGGTATTCCAGCGCCAATCGGTGGCACTGGTATTCTACCTGGCTTTGGTATTCCACCTGCTTGTGGCTGTGGTGGTACTGCGCCACTCGGGCTACCAACCGGCGGTATTATTGCCTGACCTAATTTTGGTACTCCAATTTTCGGTAACCCTTCTTCTTTTACTGGTGGTACTACTCCACTATCTGGTTTCGGTATTCCAATTGTTTTGCCACTTTCTTCTTTTAATGACGCTGCAGGAGGAACTGGTATTTCACCTGGCTTTGGTATTCCTACTTTCCCTGCTGGCGGAACTGGTATTCCACCGGATTTCGGTATTCCGGCGCCAATCGGTGGTACTGGTATGCCACCAGGCTTCGGTATTCCACCTGCTTGTGGCGGTGGCGGTACTGCTCCACTCGGGCTACCAACCGGCGGTATTATTGCCTGACCTAATTTCGGTACTCCAATTTTCGGTAATCCTTCTTCTTTTGCTTCTTCTTTTATTGGTGGTACTACTCCACTATCTGGTTTCGGTATTCCAATTGTTTTGCCACTTTCTTCTTTTAATGACGCTGCAGGAGGAACTGGTATTTCACCTGGCTTTGGTATTCCTACTTTCCCTGCTGGCGGAACTGGTATTCCACCGGATTTCGGTATTCCGGCGCCAATCGGTGGTACTGGTATGCCACCAGGCTTCGGTATTCCACCTGCTTGTGGCGGTGGCGGTACTGCTCCACTCGGGCTACCAACCGGCGGTATTATTGCCTGACCTAATTTCGGTACTCCAATTTTCGGTAATCCTTCTTCTTTTGCTTCTTCTTTTATTGGTGGTACTACTCCACTATCTGGTTTCGGTATTCCAATTGTTTTGCCACTTTCTTCTTTTAATGACGCTGCAGGAGGAACTGGTATTTCACCTGGCTTTGGTATTCCTACTTTCCCTGGTTCTGGCACTGGTATTCCACCGGGTTTCGGTATTTCAGCGCCAACCGGTGGTACTGGTATGCCACCCAGCTTTGGTATTCCACCTGCTTGTGGCTGTGATGGCACTGCTCCACTCGGGCTACCAACCGGCGGTATTATTGCCTGACCAGGCTTCGGAACATTAATTTTTTCTTCTTTTTTTTCTGCTTGTGTTATTATTATCTCTTCGGTTTTAACTGTTTCTTCTTTTGCACCAGCAACAGATGGTGGAACTAAACCTGGTTTTGGAATTCCAGGTATTGGTGCCTTTGGCACACCTATTTTAGGTATTTCTGGACCGCCTGCTGGACCACCTGGTATTTTTGCTTTACCTATTGTTGGAATTGAAATTTTTGACGCATTACTTTCTTCTTCTGTTTTAGCAATAATTTCAGAACTAATTATATTTAAATCAATATTATTTCGTTTTATTTCTTCTGCCTGGTCTATTGATACATTTAATTTTTTTTGAATTAAATCTGATAAATGATTTCCTGCTATTGGTGCACTTCTTGTAAAATAAAATCGTTTTTTATCCACAATAGCAATATCTGTTGATGATGCACCAATATCTATAAATGCTATTACTTTTGTTGCATTTTCTTCACCTGATTGTGCTGCTAAATTATTCCAATCATTTTCAACACAATAAAAATTATAAATATTAGCAATTGAAACGCCAATTGAAACTGGTGCCAATCCTGCGCCTAATATAATCTCCATAAATTCATCTAACTTATCACGCTTTATTACAACTAATTGAACTATTACATTTTCTGCTGTTTCTCCTACTACTTGCCATGCCATTTCTACTTCATTTATTGGAAATGGTATCTGCTGCTCTGCTTCAAATGAAATCATCTGGTCTATTTTATCTTTTGCTGCGATTGGTAATGCTATATCACGAAATATTGTATATTGGGCAGGAACAATTACATTTACTTCTTTTACTTTTTTTAACTTTCCACTGCTAAAATGTTTTTTTATTAAACTTATTATGTTATTCTTTTCTTCTTCTATATCCTGTGATTTTACTCGTGGCAAATTTTCAACTGCATAATAATCTACTACATATTTTTTTCCTTTTTTAGCAAGTGAAATTATCTTAATATTTGCAGAACCAAAGCCAATTGAGACATTTGAAAAATTTTTCATTCAATTAACCATTTTTTTAATTTTAAATATTTTTATATTAATATTTAAAAATTTTTCTTGTCAAGATAAAATATTTTTTAATTTATTATTTTTTATTTAAAATCTTTTCTTTTTTAAATGTTTTATTTATTTTAAAACTTTACTTTTTATCTTCTTAATTATTTTTGAATTCTCATTATTTAATAACATTTTCTTTCTCTTTTCTTTATTAAATATTTTACTTAAAATTATTATTATGTCAATTATAAAAAAATTTTTTTATTATATTTTTTTTAAGACATAATGTTCAATTATTTATCAAACGCACAATAAAAATTATACTTATTTTTATGCCTGGCAAAAAATACTTTTACATTTCTCAAAACACACATTATCACTTCTAAAAAATTATGCTTTTTACTTTGAATTTTATATATCACTATTCTTTGTCTTCGAAAAATTTTTGATTTTTATTTATTTACAAACTTCACCTGTTATTGACCTATAACCATAATCAATTATTTTCACATCATAAAATTTATTTATTTCAAGTTTTTCTTTGATTCCAATTAAAAGTGGATAACTGCCTAACTGCCGACCAAAACTTAAATTATTTTCATAACACTCAATTTTTACTTCTTTTAATACTGTATTTAATGGAACTACTTTTTTTAGCATTGGTCTATCAATTTCTTCTCTTATCTTCTCCTTCCAATATAAAAAATTGTTTTTAAATTTTTTTATTTTTTTTATATTTATATACTTACTTATTTTTGTTTGTGGAAAAATCATTACCTGTCTTAAATTTATTCTTCTTAATAATAAACCACTTTCTAATATTCGCTGTAAAAATAAATAATTTTTTTCCCAGGTTTCACGATTCTCTCCTAATAAACCATAAATAAAATTTACTGCTGGTAATAATTGTGGCATACCATTTTCTCCACGATAATTGCCATATTTATTTATTAATTCTATTGATTTAAAAGTATCATTAACATTTGAATTCAAATTATTTAATCTTATCACTTCTTTATCTGCTGTCTCAAGTCCAAGTGGTAATGAATTGCCTGATGTTGTGTAATTTACAAGTATTTTTATTATATCAATTGACTTTTTATAATTTGCTATTACAGATGGATTTGCATTATCTGTATGTAAAACTTTTATATCTGGACTTTTTTGCCATATTTTTTTAAATATATATTCTAATTTTTCACTCGCTGGTTCTTCGCTAAATTTATAACTAAAAATATCTGTCTGATTTCCTATTCGAAAATATCTTATACCATTTTTATATAACTCATTTATCTCATTTATTATATCATCTTCTGCTCGATACATTACTCTTTTAAATAAACCCTCTATACAAAAACTACAATTCTCTTTGCGCGGACAACCTTGTGCTGTTTCTATTTCACATATTACATAAGGATAAAGATAATGTTCAGTTACTAATTTTGCGCCTGATAATGAAAATCTTGCAATATCTTCATAATCTCTCTCATATATTTTATCTTTTATTTTACCTGTTTCAAGAAAATCTTTTATTCCCGCTTCTGCATATCCTTTTATTATAAAATCAAATTCTGATAATTCATATTTGATTGCTTGTTTTCCCCCTGAATATTGATAACCAAGCCAGATAGGTCCACATAAAATAAAAATCTGACGACCTGATGTCTTTTTAAAACTTTTAAGTTCTTTTAAGGTTATTGGCTTTGCATTTAAATATTTACCCGGAACAACAAGCCCTGTAAATACAATAACCAAATTATATTCAACTAATAATGTTTTATTATATTCAGCCACTTTTCTTAATTCATCTATTGTTATATATTTTATTTTCCCTATTTTATTTGATGTTTTTAATAATCCATAAATATAACGAACATACGGTGAAATAAAAGGCGGAACACCTAAACAGGAAGGTTCATCAACATAACCATCTATTATTATAGCAGAATACATATATTAAAATAAAGTGGTAATGATTTTATATTGATTCTCTTCAAGAATTTTTATTGCTTGTATTACATTATTCACCTGAAAAATAAAAAGACCTTTTTCATTATTTAAATTTATTACACCAAATGAATCCTGTATATTTATATTTTTTTCAGCAAGTAATTTACTTAATCTATATAATGTTCCTATTTCATTATCAAGTTCTACTGCTATTACTTCTTTTAATGTTGCTGTAAAATTATTTTTTGTAAATAATTCCAATGCTTTTTCTGAATCATCAACAATAAATCTAATAATACCAAAATCACCATTATCTACAATTGAAACTGAATATACATTTATTTCATTATCTGCCATTAATTTTAAGCATTTAGCAAGTTGGCCTGCTTTATTTTCTAAAAATATTGAAAGTTGTTTTATCATACTTATCACCTTTTACTTTTTTATTATTGAATATATCTTATTTACTATTATTTGCCCAGAATTTTCTATTTTTATCTTTTCAAAATTCCGCTTTACTTCCGCTATTTTTTCTTTATTTAATATATATTCTTTTATCTTTTCTACAAGGTTTTCTTTTGTTAATTCTTTATCTAATATTATATCTGCAATACCTAATTTATAAAATTTATATGCATTCCAATACTGATGATTTTTTACTGCTGCTGGAAAAGGAATTAAAATCATTGGAATTTTTAAATAAGCAATTTCTGTTATTGTTATTGCCCCGGCGCGACATATTATTAAATCAGTATCTTTAAATTCTAACCATATTTTATTTAAATATGGATATATTTGATAATTGTTATTTGATTTATCACTCTTATCAAGTATTCTTTCAAAATCACGTATGCCTGTAATATGTATAAATTTTATTTTTTCATAATTTTTAAATTCATTAACTACATCAGGTATTAAATTATTTATTGAAGCCGCTCCACCACTTCCGCCCATTATTATTACCTTTTGATAATCTTTCTCTTCTTGTTTTGTATATTCAAAAAATTCCATCCTGATTGGATTACCTGTATAAAATAATTTATTTTTCTTCTTAAAAAAAATCTTTGTCTCATTAAAACCAAGAAAAAGAAATTTTGCAAATGAACTAAAAAAATAATTTGTCCAACCCGGAATAATATTTTGTTCCTGTAAAAAAAATGGTTTTCGAAAAATAATTGAACCTATAATTACTGGCACAATTACATAGCCACCAGTGCCAATAACAAAATCTGGATTATATATAATAAATAATCTTATTACATTTAATATTGATTTCATTAAGTAGATTATTGATAAAAATTTATCAATTAATGATTTATTAAAAAAACCTGCTGTTTTTAAATAAAGAAATTTAACAGGTAAATTACTTTGTTGAACTATTTTTTCTTCAAGTGATTTTTTATTTCCTATATAAAAAATTTCGGCTTTTTTATCTATTACAAGTATATTTTCTATTATTGCTATTGCTGGATATATATGTCCACCTGTCCCGCCGCCACTTATAAAAATTCGCATTTTATATCACTGACCATTTTTTATTATTATAAAGTATCCAGTATTTTCTTTGCTTCAAAAGCAAGTTTTGTATCAGGCACTAATTTCATTACTTCAAAAAATTCAAAAAATGCTTTATCATTATCACCTATTTTCATATATACATTACCTAAATGAAAATGTATTTGCGCCAATGCATTTTTATCAGAATCTGGAATAAGTTGTAATGCTGATTTTATATTTGTCATTGCTTTATTATAGTCACCTAATTTATAATATATCCAGCCAATACTATCTAAATAATATCCTTTTTGTCCTGGATTTAATTCAAGTGCACGTTCAATATATTTTATTGCTTCCTGTAACTTTATACCTTTTTCAGAATATAAATATCCTAAATTATTATATGCATCAGCATTTGTTGTATCAAGTTCAATTGCTTTTAAATATGCTTTTTCTGCTTCTTCAAATTTATTTGCCTGTTTATATTCTAATCCTTTTTTGACATATTCTATTGATTCTTTTTTCTTATCTACTTTTTCTTTTACTTTTGCTACTGTCTCTGTTACTGTTTGTAATTGCTCTTCTTTCTTTTTTAATTCTTCTTTTATTTTCGCTTTTTCTGCACTCTCTTTTTCTATTGTCTTTATCAGTTTTTCTTTTTCTTCTTTTATCTCTTTCTCTTTTTTCTCTTTATCTATTAACGATAAATTTTTTTGTTCTAATAATGATTTTTCTGTCTCTTTTAATTTCGCTGTTAATTCATCAAGTTGTTTCTGAATTATCTCAAATTTTTTTTCTGCTTCTAATTGTTTTAATTTTGTTAATTCTTCTGATTTTGTCGTTGCTAATTTGTATTCATTTATTGTTCTCTCCAACACTTCTATTCTTGCATTCTTTTGTTCTATTTCTGCTTTTAATAATGCTACTGTCGTATCTTTCTTCATATCATCTAATTCTTTATTTAATCTCTCTATTTCTAAATTCTTGCTTTTTATTGTTTCGTTTAATCTTATATTTTCGCCTTTTATTTCTACATTATCTTTCTTTAATGTTATGATTTCTTTCTTTAAATTTTCTACTTCACTTGTATCAAGTGCTATTTTTAATTTATTTTCTAATTCTTTTATCCTTTCTTCTAATTTTTTTATTTCACTTTCCTTCTTCTCTATTTGAAATTTTATTACTGTTAGTTCTTTCTCTTTTTCTTCAAGTGATTTTTCTAACATTTTTTCTTTTGATAAATCTCGTGCTGTTTTTAATTCATTATTTAATTGTTCTATATTCATATTTAATTTTGTTATTTCTGCTTTGTATTTTGATTCTATTGCTAATTTTTCCTGCGCCATATCACCAAGCATTTTTTCATATTCTTTTGTTTTCTTTAATAATTCATTATTATCATTTCGTAATTGTAATAATTCATTTAATTGATTTTTATATGTATCTATATCAAGATTTAATTTTGTTATTATTTCATTTAATCTCTTTATATTTTCTCGCGCTTCTGATAATTTCTTTCGTTCAACTTTTATTACCTCTTCATAATTTTCTGCTTGTTTGTTTAACATCATTTTATATGCCATTTCATCTGTTACTAATTTTTCTTCTTTTAAACTTTTTATTTCTGGTGCATATTTACTTTCAACCTGTTCTTCTTCTTTTTCTATTTCCTCTTCTTTTTCGACTTCTCGTACCTCTTCTTCTTCAACTGGAATATTTAATGTCATACCTGGATATATATTGGCTGGATTTGTAATCTTGTTATAATTTGCTATAACTGTATATTTATTAAAATCATTGTAAAATAATTCTGCTATTGATGTTAATGTATCACCTGGTTTTACTACATATTTTTTCTCGCCTTTTTTCTTTATTACCTCTCTTTTCTTTACTTTTTCCTTCTTTTCAACTGGTGCTGCAGAAACTTCTGCTTCTTGTTTAGCCTGTATTGATTTTGGCTGAACTCTTTTTGAAACTTCTTTTGGTTTTTCTGAAAATGGTAATGAATCAACTTTATATTTAGCTTGCTCAATTAATAAACTCTCTGGATAATCTTTTATTAATTTTAAAAATACATTATTCGCATTTTGATAATCCGCTACTTTTATATATGCTTCGCCCAGCCGAAATAATGCATCATCAGCAAGATTATGATTTGGATATTCTTCGGCTAATTGTTTATATGCTATTATTGCATTCTGATAATCCTGCAATTCATAATATGCACTTCCTAAACTATATAATGCTTGCACTGTATAAGAACTCGAAGGATAGTTATCTATTATTATTTTAAAATTTTTTATCGCATTAATATAATCTTTATTCCAGAAATATGTATTTGCTTGATTATATATTTCTGTCACATTTGAAAATAACAATGTGTTAAAAATAAATATGAAAATAAATAACAATTTTATTTTCAATTTTACCATCTCCCTTTTTAAAAAAATTTGTAAATATAAATTATTTTTTTTATAATATTAAAAAAAAATAGTCAAGATAAAAAATTTATCACGCTGGAAAAAATAGTATTATAAATTTTATAAATAATTTGAAAAATTGAGGATTCCTAAGATATTTAAAAAAATGTTAGTTTAACATTTATTATTCTTCTTTTATCAGCATTTAATACTTCAAATATATAATTATTATAAACTATCTTTTCTCCATTTGGCGGTATATCACCATATAATGAAATAAGAAAGCCACCTAAACTTTCAAACTTTTGTCCATCAAATCTTATTCCTGTTTCCTCATATAAATCATTTAAATTTATTCGTGCATCAATTATATATGCATTTTGCCCTATCTTTTTTATTCGGCTTTCTTCATATATATCATATTCATCTTCTATATCACCAACTAACTTTTCAATTATATCTTCAAGTGTTATTAAGCCTGATATTGTGCCATATTCATCTACTACTATATTTATATGGATTTTATCTTTTTGAAATTGTTTTAATAATTGACTTAACATCTTCATTTCAGGAACATATTGAACTTCTCGAACTATTTTTTCTACTTCCCAATTCTCGCCCTTTATTAAATAATCTAATAAATCTTTTACATATAATATGCCAATTATATTATCTCTATTATCTTTATAAACTGGTATTCTTGAATGTTTTGTCTGGATTATAAAATTTAATACCTCTTCTTTCGACCAACTTGAATTTATACAATCTGTATCTATTATTGGTATCATTACATCTTTTACTTTCAAATCATCAAATTTTAATAATCTATCAAAGATTTGAAATTCGTGTTCTTTTAATAATCCTTCATCTTTTCCTACTTCTACTAATGCTTTTATATCTTCTTCTGTCACTAATAGTGATTTTTCAAATGTTGCTATGCCAAACATATTGCATATTTTTTTTATAAAATTAAAAATAAATGTAACAACTATACTCATTAAAAAATTTATTATCTGTAAAACAAACATATATTTTAATAATGTCTGTTTTGATTTTGCTGCTGTCTTATTTTTTGCTATGATTTCAAATACTATTATTATCAGTTCTGTTAATAGAACTAAAAAAATTCCTGTTATGAAAAATAATAGTTTTTCTTTTGAAAAAATTGGATAATAATTTTTTACTTGATATAATATTAGGATTGGTAATGTCGGAATTATAAATTTTAAAAAATTATTTAATAATGTTAATGTCATTAAAAATTTCTGTGGTTGTAATAATATTTTCCTTAATTTTTCTATATTTGAATCTTTATATCCATAAATATCTTTGAATAATTTTTGTGTCTGAATTTTTGTTATTGCTGTTAAGGAAGTCTCTATTATTATTAAGATATTATTAAAATACAAAAATAAACAATATAAAATAAATATTCCAATTTCCATATTTTTATTTATTATAAATTTCTTTTTTCTTCTGTCAAGTAAATTATTTTCTGTTTTTTACTTTACTAAATATTTCTTTTATTCCTATTATATCATAATTTTCGATTCTTTTCTCCAATTCTTCTTCTCTAAATATTTTTTTTATTTCCTCATTTTCTAAAAATAACCTTAAACTATTTTTTATTTTTTTCCTTTTTTGTGAAAACATCTTTTTTACAAAATCTATAAATTCTTCATATTTTTCTTTTTCTAATAATGTATCATTTTTTTTAAAAATCATAAATGTTGAATCACATTTCGGCGCTGGTTTAAATGCTTCTTTACTTATTTCAAAATCTTTCTCTATTTTAAAATTTAGCCTGAATATCACACTCATAAATGTATATTCTTTTTCATTTGCTTTTGCTATTAATTTTCTGTAATATTCTTTTTGAACCATTAAACCAAATTTATTAATTCTCTCTTTTTCTTCTATACATTTTTCTATTATTGGTCCTGTTATATAATATGGAATATTACCTAATAATATATTTCTTCGGCCGGTCTGAATTATCTTTTCTAAATTAATTTTTAAAAAATCAGAATTTATTATTTTTATTCTGCCGCTAAATTCTTTTTCTAAGTATTCACAAAATTTTTTTTCTATCTCAATTACTGTGATATTCTTACTATACTTAATTATTTCTTTTGTAAAATAACCTAAACCTGCTCCTATTTCTATAATATTATCTTCTTCTTCTATTCCTAAATGTTTTAATATGTTATTATAAAATGTTGGATTATTTAAAAAATGTTGGCCTAAGCGTGGTTTATTTTTTTTCATTATGTTTACGATTTTTTATTATTTGATATGCTGTAAATACCGCGGCTTTTAATGAATTATAATCTGCTTTATTCTGTAATACAATGTCATACGCTGTGCCGTGATCAACTGATGTTCGAACAATCGGCAAACCTATTGTTATATTTACACCACTGCTAAAACCAATGTATTTTAATGGTATTAAACCCTGATCGTGATACATACATATTACGCAGTCATATTTATTTCTGGCTGTTGGAAAAAATGTATCACTTGCAAATGGACCAAATACTTTTATTCCTTCTTTTTGTAATTTTAATATTGCTGGTTTAATTAATCTTTCTTCTTCATCACCAAATAATCCATTTTCACCACAATGTGGATTTAAACCAAGAACTGCTATTTCTGGTTCTTTTATTCCAAAATCTATTTTTAATGAATGATTTGTTAACCTAACTTTTTCTATTATCTTTTCTTCACTGATTTGTTTTGATACTTCTTTTATTGCTATATGAATTGTAACTAATACTACTTTCAACCATTTTGCTGCTAACATCATTCCATAATTTTTTGTCTTTGTTAATTCTGCTAACATTTCTGTATGACCTGCATAATTATAACCACCAAGGTTCAATGCTTCTTTATTTATTGGCGCTGTTACTATTCCATCAATCTCTTTATTTAATGCTAAATTTACTGCTTCTTCAATAAATCTTCCTGATGCTTTTCCTGCCTCTTTATTTATCGCCCCTATTTTTATTTTTGATAAATCATAATCATCTGTATCTAAAATCTGAATAATTCTTTTTTCTGACCTGTATTCTTCTATTTTTTTTTTCTTCATTAATTTCAAATTTATTTTTAATTTTTTATTTACATATTTTAACCATTCATAGTTGCCAATTACAAATAATTCAAAAGGAAGACTCTTATTCTCTAAATGCTTAAATAAATTTAAAATAATTTCTGGTCCTATACCTGCTGCATCTCCCATTGTTATCGCTATTTTGATTTTCTCTTTTTTTCTTTGCATCTCTTATTCTTTTCGATTTTCTTTATTTGGTCTGCCTATACAATAATATTCAAAGCCAAATTTTTTTACTATCTCTGGTTCTAATATATTTCGTCCATCGAATATTATTGGTTCTTTCATTTTTTTCTTTATTATTTCAAAATCTGGTTCTCGAAATTCCTGCCATTCTGTAACTAATATTAATGCTGTTGCATTTTTTAACATATTATAATTGTTTTTTGCATACATTATTTTTTTACCAAAAATTTTTTTTGCTTCATTCATTGCAGCAGGGTCATAAGCAATTATTTTTGCGCCCAATTTTAATAAATTATTTATAATTACAATTGATGGTGCTTCACGCATATCATCTGTATTTGGTTTAAATGATAAACCCCATACTGCAAATAATTTTCCTTTTAAATTTTTACCAAATCTTTTTATTATCTTTTTTACTATTATCTCTTTTTGTTCCTCATTTGTCTGTTCTACTACCTCTATTATTTTTAATCTTATTTTATTTTCTTTTGCTGTTCTTATTAATGCTTTTACATCTTTTGGAAAACACGAACCTCCATAGCCAATTCCTGCAAATAAAAATGATTTACCTATTCTTGCATCAGTGCCTATTCCTTTTCTTACCATTGTTACATCTGCGCCAACTGCTTCGCATAATCTTGATATTTCATTCATAAAACTTATTCTCGTTGCAAGCATTGCATTTGCTGCATATTTTGTCATCTCTGCTGATTTTATATCCATAAATAATATTGGTGCGCCTGTTCTTACAAATGGTGAATATAAATATTCCATTGCTTTTCTTGCTTCTTCACTTTCACAACCTATCACCACTCTATCTGGTTTCATAAAATCATCGATTGCTGCTCCTTCTTTTAAAAATTCTGGATTTGATACTACATCAAATTTATATTTTGTTTGTTCTGATAATATTGCTTTTACTTTTGCGCCTGTGCCAACTGGCACTGTGCTTTTATTTACTACTATTTTATAACCGTTTATATATTTTCTTATTCCTTCCGCTACTTCAAGAACATACCTTAAATCTGCTGAACCATCTTCACCTGGTGGTGTACCAACTGCTATAAAAATTATATCTGAATTCTGAACTCCTTCTTTTAATTCCGTTGTAAATATTAATCTTTTCTTCTCTATATTCTTTTTTACAAGTTCCTCAAGTCCTGGTTCATATATTGGTATTATTCCCTTTTTTAATTTCATTATCTTATTCTTATCTTTATCTACGCATATAACTGTTCTGCCTGATTCTGCAAAACAGGTACCTGCTACTAATCCTACATAACCTGTTCCTACTACACTTATTTTATACATTATCTACCCCCTTTAATTTATATTATTTATATCTTTAATATTGCTGTAAATGCTTCCTGTGGTATTGTTACTTTACCAAAACTTTTTAATTTTTTCTTCCCTTCTTTTTGCTTTTTTAATAATTTCATTTTTCTTGTAACATCACCACCATATAATTTTGCAAGCACATCTTTTCGCAATGCTTTTATTGTCTCACGGGCTATAACTCTTGAGCCGATTGCTGCCTGTATTGGCACTGCAAATTGCTGCTGCGGTAATATCTCTTTTAATTTTTCTACTAAACTTTTACCTTTTGTATATGCTCGACTACTATGTACTATCATTGAAAATGGTTCTATTAATTCTTTATTAACTATTATATCAAGTTTTACTAAATCTGATTTTTTATAGCCTGAAAATTCATAATCAAATGATGCATAGCCTTTTGTTACTGATTTTAATTTATCATAAAAATCTATTATTACTTCGGCTAATGGTAATTCATATTTTATTATTACTTTTTTTGCATCAAGGTATTCCATCTTCTCGTGTATTCCGCGATAATCTTCACATAATTTTATTACATTTCCTAAAAATTCGTCCTTTACTATTATATTCACTTTTATATATGGTTCTTCTATTGCTTCTATTTTTGTTTGCTCAGGTAAATCTATTGCTCTTATTATATTTACTACTGACTTATCTTTTAATATAACTCTATATTCTACACCTGGTATTGTATTTAATATCGGTATTTCAAATTCCCGTTCTATTCTTTCTTTTATTATTTCTAAATGCAGTAATCCTAAAAATCCACATTTAAAACCAAAGCCAAGTGCTGGTGAATTTTCTGGTTCAAAGACTAATGAATAATCATTTAATTTTAACTTTTCTAATGCTGCTCTTAATTGTTCATAATCATCTGTATTTATTGGATATATACTACTAAATACAACTGGCTTTATTTTTTTATAACCTGGTAATGGTTCTGGTGAGGGATAATCTTTTTCAACTACTGTATCACCTATTTGAACATTTTTTATCTCTTTTATTCCACATATTAAATAACCAACTTCTCCTGCTTTTAATTCATCGCATTTTATAAATTCACCAGCGCCAAAATAGCCTACTTCAAATACTTCATATTCTGTATTTGCTGCTAATAATTTTATTTTATTTCCTGCTTTTAATTTGCCACTCTTTACTTTTATATATATAATCACACCACGATAATTATCATATTTTGCATCAAATAACAATGCTTTAAAATATTCACTTTCTTCTAATTGCGGAGCTGGTATTCTTTCTATTATTCTATTTATTATTTCTTCAACTCCTTCACCTGTCTTTGCGCTTACTTTTATTATCTCTTCTTCCTCAAAACCCAATTCTATTATTTGATTTTTTGTCCGCTCTATTTCTGCGCCCTGTAAATCTATTTTATTTATTATTGGTATCACTTTTAAATTGTTATCAAGCGCTAAATAAAAATTCGTTAATGTCTGTGCTTCTATTCCCTGTGTTGCATCAACCAATAATAATGCGCCTTCACATGCTGCTAAACTTCGCGATACTTCATAATTAAAATCTATATGCCCAGGTGTGTCTATTAAATTCATTTGATATTCTTCTCCATCTTTGTATTTGTAAAATAATCTTATTGCCTGTGCTTTTATTGTTATTCCTCGTTCCCGTTCTATTTCCATTGTATCTAATATCTGGTCCCGAAATTTTCGCTGCTCCACTGCGCCTGTAAATAATATTAAGCGGTCAGCAAGTGTGGATTTACCATGATCTATATGTGCTATTATTGAAAAATTTCTTATTTTTTTTGTTTCCATATTTTTAAAAATTTATGATTAAATAAAATAAAATTTCTTTTTTGTAAAGTATTTTTTTTAATTATTGACAAATAAAAATATATTAAGTTATAATTTTAATTTATATATGGAAAATGAAAAATTAAGTGATGTATCAAATATTTTGGATTGTATAAATGAAGCGTTTCTTTATCTGAATGATAAATTTCTAATCAAATATTCAAATAAAGCAACAGAAAAAATTTTAAAAAAAAGTAGTAATGAAATTTTAAATCATTCTTTTTTTGACATTTTTCAAAATACTAATGATACAATTTTTGAAAATAAATTTAATTATGTGCTTTCTGAAAAAAAATTTACCTGTTTTGAAACTTACTATACTCCGCATAATAAATGGTATGAAGTCCGCATCTATCCTTTTAATTCTGGTTTGATTATATTCTTTCAAAACATAAGTGAACGAAAAAAATCAGAAGAAATTATTCAACTTCAATTACAAGAATTAGAAGCAAAAACTGCTGAAATGGAAAGATTTATTTATACTGTTTCACACGATTTAAAAAGTCCTCTTATTACTATTAAAGGTTTTATTGGTTTTTTACAAGAAGATATTGAATCTCAAAATCAGGAATTAATAAAAAAAGATTTTGAACGAATAAAAAAAGCTGCTGATAATATGTATAATTTATTAGAAGATTTGCTTGAATTGTCAAGGATTGGTAGAGTAATAAACAATAAAGTTTTTTTCTCATTAAATGATTTATTGAAAGAAATTATTGATTTATTTCAAATTCAATTACAACAAAAAAGAATAAAACTTATAATAAATAATGAATTACCGCAAATTTATGCTGATAAAAATCGAATAAAAGAAGTATTCCAAAATTTAATTGAAAACTCAATTAAATTTATGGGAAATAATACAGCCCCTGAAATTGAAATTGGTTTTAAAGAATACGAAAAATTTTATGAATTTTTTGTTCGTGATAATGGTATAGGTATTAAGCCAGAATATCATACTAAAATTTTTGGTTTATTTAATAAAATTTGTAAATCATCAGAAGGAACTGGTCTTGGTTTAGCATTAGTAAAAAGAATAATTGAAATCCATAATGGTAGAGTTTGGGTTGAATCAAAAGGAAATAATGATGGCACAACTATATTTTTTACTCTACCTAAAAGAATATAAAAAGGAGTTTTTATGTTATCAGGTGAACCTTTATTTATTTTACTTATTGAAGATGATGATGACCACGCTGAATTAGTTATTCGCAATTTCCAAAAACACAGAATTGCAAATAAAGTAATTAGAGTTGCTGATGGTGAAGAAGCAATTGATTATTTATTTCATAAAAATAAATATTCAGATGTAGAAAAATATCCATTACCAAATTTAATTTTACTCGATTTACGAATGCCTAAAATTGATGGTATTGAAGTATTAAAAATAATAAAGAATTCAGAAGAACTAAAAGAAATACCTGTTGTTATTCTTACTTCTTCTCAATGTGAAACTGATATTCGTAATGCTTATAGAAATTATACTAATAGTTATATCGTTAAACCTCTTGATTTTGAAAAATTTAATCAACTTATTAAAGATTTAGGTTTTTATTGGCTTGGATGGAATTGTAATATTAAATGTGAAAAAAGAAAAAATGAAAAAAGAAATAAAGGTTTTAATTATTGAAGATAATCAAGAACATTATGAAATTATTACTCGATATATAAATCG